>Ga0209063_1000266_pt1 | contig 44211 bp, 44 predicted proteins | sample KloWWTmeKNB19Kit_FD_187177 | JGI IMG/M metagenome (GOLD analysis project Ga0209063, IMG submission 187177) | Active sludge microbial communities from Klosterneuburg, Austria, studying microevolution and ecology of nitrifiers - Klosterneuburg... | ecosystem: Engineered > WWTP > Aerobic digester >... | reverse complement strand
CTACTCTGGCAACGGTGTTAATACAGGGCCAGACAGGTGTAGGTAAAGAGCTGATAGCACGTGCCATACATGCGATGAGCGATCGCTGCCATAAACCATTCGTCACCATTAATTGCGGCGCAATTCCAGAAAGCCTAATTGAAAGTAGCCTATTCGGACATGAAAAAGGCGCTTTTACAGGAGCTATCGAAGTACATCAAGGTTATTTCGAACGAGCCGAAGGCGGCACTTTATTCTTGGATGAAATCGATTCGTTGTCTCCAGCAGCACAAACAAGATTGCTTCGTGTAATTCAGGAGGGCGAACTAGAGAGGGTGGGAGGTAAACAAACATTGACAGTCGATGTAAGAATCATCTCAGCAACAAACCAAAATCTGGAAGACCTTGTAAAGCAGGATCGATTCCGCAATGACCTATACTACCGCATCAATGTAGTATATTTAAATATTCCTCCCTTGGCCGAACGACCAGAAGACTTGCCTTATCTTGTGCAATTGATCATTCAGCGATTGAACAAGCGATATAACAAGCAGATTGAATCGGTTAGCCGTAAAGTTATGCAAATAATACGAACTTATCATTGGCCAGGCAATGTACGTGAATTAGAAAATGTTCTTGAACGAAACATATTGTTTTCTGATGGTAAAGAAATAACTGAACTGGATTTGGATCTTCCAACTAACACAAGAAATATTAACGAATGGAAGCAAGAAAAGGAACAAGCCCTTGCAAAAATTGAAAAATCATTCCTAGAAAAAGCTTTGAAAGACTATCAAGGAAATATAAAAAAAGTTTCTGAGAATATGGGCATTACATCACGCGCAGTGTATGTCAAACTAAAAAAGTACCATATTAACTTGATAGATTTTCGTGCTCGGGATTGAAAATTCTTTATCCCTTATCAATAATGACCAAATTAACCGAGTATTAACTTCTTTTAAACTGGTTTTCTAACCAATCCGCCCACTTAACAGCCTTAGCCATCAAATCAGCCCGATACTTCGCGTTATATTTTGGAGTACGTGAATTATAATCCGCCGCTCTTGTCCAGACATCCCCTTGATCATTCTTGATATGTAGCCGTATACGCCAAGCGGCCAAGTCGAAAGCATAACAACCCATAGCTGACACATGATCAGGTTTAATGCCATATCTCGATAAATCCTTCAGATAAGTCGTATTGAACTGCATCGAGCCGAGATCGTGCGTGCCGTTACTGTTTCGCACCCACTGACCAGGCTTACCCCCCTCCTTCTCAGCAATGGCCAGCAGGATATTGGCAGGTATTTCATACTTGATAGCAGCAGCTATTGAACAAACCACACGCTCCTGCATGTCCAGCGGCAGATCCATTACCATCTGTCACTCGAAATATTATTTCCCATCGCTGCATCCCGCGCATTACCCTTCTCGATGGCATTTCGCAAAGCATCCGTTCCATCTCGTGAAGATGTAGCCGCTGCAACCCGACTGGCAACCAGTGACCCGCCATAAGATGCAACCGCTGCCGCAGTCCCTGCCCCTGCTAGAAAATTCCCCCCACTATAACCACCAATTCCACCATTCGATCCTATGGAACTACCGGTTATGATGCCGGCCAGTAATGGCGGCAACTTGGATATCAGCACAAAAAACGCAATCGAAAAAATCAGCATCACCGCCAATTCTTCATAATTGAGCACATTCTTACCCATCTTGGTGTAAAAACTGGTCAATAGGTCGCCACCAATCCCAACAATCAAGAGCATCACAAACAACTGAACCCCAACACTTAATACTGTTTTGAAGTAGTTGATGGCAATATCCGTTGTCCAGCGAGCCCCACCGAATCCCAGAAAAAATATTCCCGCATACATCAGTACCCAGGAAGAAATCAGTAGAAGTAGCATATTGACCGCAATGACGGCGATAACCGCAAGAACAATCAAAGATATAATGACAGCAATTAAACTATCTACCGGTTGCAATAAAGTAAGATTGCTGGTGGCCTGATTCCATATAAGAACACCTATATTCATAATGCTGGAATGACTGGTGTTGCCTGGCAAACCCGCTGCAGTGTTACCCAGTTGCTGCATCGAAGCTATGATTGTTCCTGCAATATTGTGACCAGATACCGCATTGGTCAATAGCCAGAAGTAAAACCCTGTGAAGATGATGAAACGGGTAAATTCAGCGAAGAAATCCCCAATATCAGCCTTACGTAACAGCATCATGCCAAACGTCCATACCATGGAAATCAGCACTAACGTCCAGAACAAGCGCTCCGCGGCACCTTGAATAACTGCTTGCCAGGATTTAACTTTTTCCAAGAATTTGTAAATTACCTGATCTAATACACTTTGTTTGGTAGCAGGATCAATGTAAGCAAGCTCTGCAAAGACATTGCATGAGAAACTTAGCAATAAAATCAAACCAAGCAAAATTATGGCCGGTCCTTTCATCATATTGTTATTCCTATAATTTATAACCCCTACTTAGCTCCATCCATCTGTTCTTTAAATTTATCGGGATCTGAGATATCCATTTGTAGCCAATTCTTTCCTTCCGGCATCTCACTCAACTCCTTCTTGGGTTCTTTCATTTCCAACTTACCGTCACCGTCTTTTTCGCAACCCGACAACAGCAACAAAGCCAATAAACCCACTACAGCAATATTTAAATAATGCATTTTCATAGTTTTCTCCTTAAGTTAATGTACTAAAAACCATCTCTAACCGACCAGTTCCTGCCCGCAGGCAGTATCTCCGGACTCAATCGCTTAATTGCCACTCCCCGCGCTGCTTGCTGCATCGCACGCAAATCCACTTCAGCCTGAGCTTGCGTGTTCAGTGCATTATGATGAGCGATTAACATCTGGCGCATCTGCAGCAATTGATTGGCTTGGAATGCCGCTAATTGATTGGCATATTGCAGTGCTGCCATCTGTCCTTCTGCCGTTTCAGTCCGGGTTTGCAACATTTGCAGGTGTGCGGCATCTACCGGCATCTGATTCTGATGTTCACTCAAACCGGTTAGGAGTCCATCATTGGCCTTCTTTTGCGCATCGGTGCTGGTGTTTTGCCCATCCTGCAGTAATTTCCACGCAGCTTCATTGCATTTTTCCTCGACACTGAAACAAGGCGAGCTGCGGTAATACTCGACATTGCGAAACCGCTGCATGTAGCCATCTATACCGCCATACGTCTGCTCGTAATAGCGTATCGTGTTGGTCAGATGAATGAGTTTGTTCATCGCATATTGGGCTTTTGCCCACAGATATGCTGGTGGCGCTAAAGTATTTCTGAGCATATTTTCATATTGCTCGAGTTGCTTTTTGTATTGATCTATTAATATGAGCGTTTGATCCACACTTTCTGTCGCGGTAACAATGCTTTGAGCGACGTTCGCGGCATCGATGACAGGGATTCCCGTTGCACGAGCATTTAATGCAAAACCAGCATTTATGATGACCAGCAGCAGCATCATGAATCTAGTAGGTTTGTTTCCAGGTTTTATCATGGCGTAGCTCCTGTTCTAGTAATCAAATGACTGATACGGTTTGGAGAACTTCATATCTTTGGTCACGATGATGTTGAATCGATAGCCTGGTCTGATTTCAAGTGTCGGTGAGATATTGAGGTTTTTGCGAATCAAATTGGCGGTCACCAACCCTAATTGCTGCCCCAGTGCCTGGCTCATGATGCTGCCTGCATTCTGCCGCCCAAACGTACTGCCTGCATCGCGCTGGCTGTAGGTAGAACCTGCCACAATCGCCGACATGATCAGTGCTGAACCGAATATTCGAAGATAATGGTTGTTCACCTGATCCTGGAATCCGGCATAGCCCAGTCCATCGGCGCCGGGCATGGCACCAATATCCATGGTTTTACCATCCGGAAAGATGATCCGCTGCCAGGCAACCAGCACGCGGGCTTGGCCGTATTCTACTTCACTCGAGTATGTACCAACGAGACGGGATCCTTGCGGTATCAAGCGCCATTTACCCACGGGTGAGTCATAGATGTGTTGGCTGACCTGGGCCATGATCTGCCCTGGCAGGCTGGAATTGATACCGGAGATTAGCGTTGCCGGAATCACAAAGCCAGCTTGCAATACATAGGGTGAAGCCGGTTTTTGCACATCGCTATTGAGCTTCCAGCGATCTTCTGCCCTATCTGAATCAAAACGTGAATAATCCTGAGTTTGGCCTTTCTGCTCATCATTTTGCAGGCGGGGTGCCATATCATCCATATAATCCTCTCCCCTTCCTGCTCCCAGGCTTCCAGCGTCTGGATGACTTCCCTGAGCGGGTCGGCGCAATTTCGCCAAACGCGTCTGATAGGCGAGCGTTGGATCTTCACGCAGCGTCGAATTGACCTGGTGTCGCACAGATGCCATCTCATCGAGCATCTCATCGCGTGTTGGTGTGGTATTGGGTGAAGATGCAGCACTCCGAGGAGGAGCAACGACATTGACCTGGGTTTTGGCCTTGATGGCCTCTTCCAGTTGCTGGCGTTTAAGCATGCGGATATGGGCGAGATCTGGGTCTTGGCCAGCATGGGAAGACTGAGCGCCCACTCCAGGCGGTAAGGGTGGCCGATCCAAATCGGTTGGCCGCTCGATGATCATTCCCGGTAAGGGTGTTTTGGCATCTTGCTCGCTCGGCGGATTCTTGGGCGCGATCATACCGCCGACATAATCTTTTGCGATGAGTGAAGCAAACGATTGGCTCGATTGCACGTCTTGAGATGTGTCAGTGTGAGCCTGATTGCGCTCGGCTGCGCGATTCATGGCCACGATCATCATGAGCAGCATAAAAACCAGCATAATTGCGCCAAAAATCACAATCGGCAGATTATTGACGCGCCGCACACCGGCGGTTTTATCAACTCTTTGCGGAGAGGAATTCGACGAGAAGAGTTTTGAATGGGTTGACATCCTCCTCCCCTACTCCCTCTTAACCCACAAACCTGCAGGATGAACACTGTCGGCCCGAGCAATGAAGGCTCGCGATAAACGCGTATCGTCAATCAACAGGTTGGTATGGTACAAATCATCCGACTGATCAACGATATAACTCAACCGGATACCTGATTTTTGTTCTTCTTGGGGTTGAGGCACAGCAAACAAGGATTGCTCAATGGATGGTTCAGCCGCTTCCTGCACCGCAAAACCGGCTACGCGCAGTTTCTCGATCAGCGTCTGCCCAAAAGCATCCTTGATGGGATGTCCAAGGGTAAATTGCGTTGACGCTGCCGGATATAGCCGAACAATCTGAGCGGCTGCATCAGTAGCCATGATCTGGTTCGCATCAAACGATGGATTCTGAATGAAATTACCATATTGCGTTGTCGCGCAGCCATCCAATAACATGGCCACCAATAACAAGACCAGCATGCGATAAGATTGATTTAACCTTGCCATCATCAATTCCCCCGAGAAATCGTCACCCGGCCTTGACTACTTCCGACACCAGCAATCAGAATCGCGCGATCAAATACCGCATCCACAATGTAGCGATCACCCTGCAAACGGTAATTGACCATGACCGTTTCATCATCCCGAAATAACCCCCCTTCCCTGTTCAGCAATAACAGCGTCGGCGCTTCTGTCTGCGCCATGATGCTTGGCATCTGGATGATCGTTTTCTGCCCATCGTTATAGACTCGAAGCGGCTTCCAGGCCGCACTGCCATCTACCGAGTACGCAAAATCGAGATTGCCTAAATACTCCCCAGTTTCAGGCATCGTGCGTGAACGCTTGATATCGAGCGCATGACTCTCTCGCGATTTGATCGCATCCCACTTGGCTAACGCATCCTCCGGATACGTAAAACCCACGCGCGGCATGAAATCTCGCCGATGCGATCGCAGACGCAGGTGATAGGTACGCCGGTTGGTTGTGACCACCAGCGAAGTCTCTAACCCCACATCGAGCGGTTTTACAATCAGGTGTTGAACCTCAGATGTCCCCTGCCCTGTCACAGCTGGTTCAACCAGCCATCGGGCCTGGTCGCCCAGATGAATCGAATTGACCTGCTCACCGGCCTGCAACTCGATATCGCAGACCTGCAATACCGCACAGACGATGCTGGGCTGTTGAGAACCGAACAGGAAGCGGATCGACCCATCCGGCCCTGCTACCGGTTTGACGCCAGTAGGATTGGCCGCTTGCCATTTTTTGGCCAGATCGATGGCCGCGCGTTCCTGCGGCGTGAGTTGTGGACTCTTGTCAGTAAAGTACGCTTCCGACAAACCATTGGCGTGAATAGGAGCGGCCCATGCAAACGTGAAGATAAGCGCACCCATAGCATTGAAAGCACTGAATACTCGCGAAAACCGTAATGAATTCATGATGAGCAGCCTCTTTAGGTTTGTTTCGACCAGGAGAAATCCTGAATATAAATACCCAGCGGGTTGTTTCTGATCTGCTCTTCAGTCGTGCTTGGGGTGGTCGGTTTGTTGTAGATTCGAAGCAATGCCCGCATCTTGAATGGCTGCTCTGTTAAATGCCCCTGCCGGTCATAGATTTTTTCCAGCCAATCGACCTGCCAGGTCTCAGGAGATTGAGGGATTACCGAGATGATCTCGACATTCACCGTCTGAGTTTCAGCGCGTTTGAAAGGACTGCTTAATTCGCTGCCATTGAACCACTGATTGGCTTTTGCCGTGGCGGGATCATTATTGGACAGCATGGCGTACGCTCTAAAGATGGCCTTGCGCTGCAACGCCACATCCGGGGTTACCATGCGTAAGTCATTGATGAAGGAGGCTAGTGAAGCATGCACCACCCGCGGATCCGTCTCGCCCGCAATATCCGCACGCGAGACCGCAATCGCTTCACCGAGCTTGTTGACCTGAACCACATACGGTATGAATTTCGATTGACTGCCGATCGCGATGACACCGCCCACGCTTGCTAGCGCAATCAGTAAACAAAGCAGCGCCAATAACTGCCACATCGTGCGCGAAGACTGTATCCCGCGCATGTGGTCATTCCAGGTACGCCTCGCCGATAGGTAAGGGTTTTCGTTTTCACCGGCTCTGCGGCCGCCTTGTAAAAACACATCGGTCTGCCGAATTTGCTGATCTGATTCATTCCCAGATGCGCTTCTGAATTTAAAGAAATCACTGATCACGCTCATGCCGCCACCTCATAGTCAGATAATGTCAATCCTCTCAAAGCCAGCCACTCATGCACCCAGCCCTCGCCATACTTCTGATGCAAGGCTTTAATGGTTGCAATCGATTCCTTATCGGTGGATCCAACGAATGCCAATGCCAAAGGCCCAAGTGCCAAGTCGTAGAGCCGTCTACCGTTCTCGGACACGGTGTAATACTCTCGTTTAGGCACGGCGGAAGCCAGAATCTCGATCTGGCGGGAATTTAAGCCCATGCGCCGGTAAAGAGCGGACGCTTCTTCATCTCGGGCAAATACGTTGGGCAGGAATATTTTGGTAGCGGTGGATTCAACAATGACATCGAGAATGCCGCTGTTGGCGGCATCCGATAAGCTTTGCGTTGCCATCAAGACCAGGCAATTGTTTTTGCGCATGACTTTGAGCCATTCGCGAATTTTTGCGCGAAAGACCGGGTGACCCAGCATGAGCCAGGCTTCATCGAGTATGATCGCGGCAGGCTGACCGTGAAGTGCGCGCTCGATGCGCCGAAAGAGATATAGGAGCGTGGGCAGTGCATATTTATCGCCGAGATTCATGAGTTCCTCGATCTCGAAGGTCGTAAACGTCGACAAATTCAATCCATCAAACTCTGCATCGAGCAGATGGCCCATCATGCCGTCGATTGTGTACTGCCGAAGGCATTCACGAATGGATTCATCCTGGATCGTCACAATAAAATCCGATAACGTTTTGGAGCCGCTGTGATGCATGTTACTAATGGCCTGGCTGATTTCATTGCGCTGCATTGGCGTCACCGTAATACCGTTGAGTTCGACCATCATCGCGATCCATTCCATTGCCCAGGCACGGTCACTCTTCGTTTCCAGAAACTGCAACGGGCAAAAGGACAGCGTTTCATCATCGCCTGCCACGGTAAAATGCTGACCCCCGACAGCGCGAGTCAATGGATACATCGATAACCCCTTATCGAAACAATAAATCGACATATCCCTGTAGCGGCGCAATTGCGCAGCAATGAGTGCTAGATGCGTGGATTTACCCGCACCGGTTGGCCCAAACATGAACGTATGCCCCAGGTCGCGCACGTGTAGGTTTAGCCGAAATGGTGTGGCGCCTTGGGTGACACAGTGCATCAGTGGCGGGGAATTGGGTGGATACATCGGACAAGGCGCTATATCCTTGCCAGTCCAAATCGTGTTGACCGGCAGCAGATCGGCCAGATTCAACGTGTTGATGAGCGGTCGCCTGACATTCTCAACGCCATGGCCTGGCAGGCTGCCCAGATACGCATCCATCGTATTGATGGTTTCAACTCTCGCAGCAAAACCTAAGTGATTGATCGCTTTTTCAACTTTACGCCCTGCTTCTTCCAATGCGTCCCGGTCTTCCATCATCAGTACCACGACACTGGTATAGTACCCCTGCCCTACCATCCCGCTATTGGTTTCAGCAATAGCCGATTGGGCATCTTCAGTCATGTTGAGGGCATCTTCATCGATGTGGCTGCTTTGCAAATTGAAGACCTGATCAAAAAAACCGCGCACCTTCTGCTTCCAGCGACGGCGGTATTTATCCAGATGAGAGACTGCCTCATGCGTATCCATAAAAATGAAGCGCGATGACCAGCGATAGACGCCTGGCAATTCTGATAAAAGGTTCAGCATGCCGGGCGATGATTCAAGCGGAAAGCCTTCAATCGAGACCACTTGCACGAAATTGCGACCAATCTTAGGGACGACCCCGCCCCACATCTCCTGACCGCCAAGAATTGTATCCAGATACATCGGGTTGGTTGGCAAAACAACCGGATGATCAAGGCCGGTGATACATAATTGCAGCCAGCTCAGGAAATCGTCATGAATGACGGTCGAGCCGTCTTCATTGACCTCTTTTTTCCCCTGAAGCCGCGATAATGTGAAGACACTGGATAATCGGGATTCGAAATTGAGGCATTCGCGCTTAAAATACTCGAGCAAACCTTGTGTTCTGGCGTTATCGTCCTGTGCTTTGCTGTCATCATCGAACATCAGTTCCACGAATTTGCGCTGTGCGAGTATTGGCGGCAGATAGGTCAGTGTGACAATAAAACAACTCTCATAGAGCGTGCCAATCTTCTCAAAAACCTCACGCCGCTCGGCATCGATGGCAGCGGTAACCATATCCGGATAATTGGAAACTGCTTTGTCAGAATAACCCTGCGAAGGCTTACGAACCGCATCGACATGAATCATCCAACCATTGCCCAATCGGGATAGCGCCTGGTTGATTCGATGTGACACGTGCTCGCGCTCAGCATCGGTGCTGCTTGCGGTATCTTCCCCTCGAAATATCCATGCAGCCATCAGTGAACCATTCTTGCCGACGATGACGCCCTCTTCCACCACGGCGGCATACACCAACAGATCGGCAAAACCAATCGCTCTCGATCGGTGCCGATCCAGTTTCTGTTCTTTATCCGCATCACGGATGCGGATAAACAGCATAAGTAGTAGGATGGCGCCACAGATGGCGATCAGGATGGCAATGGCCGCGATCATAAGTGCTGCCTCTCCTGCAAGCGGGTATTGGTATAGAAGGGTGTGCTTCGCGGTGGATAGTATTTTTTATACTGGATCTGGCGCAAATACACATGGCGTAACTGCGGATCGTTCTTGGCCATCAATCGCAGCGTGAACAACGCAAAGAACCACAGCGCTAGCCCAAAAAATGTGGCCTTCAGTTCCATCGCAACAAAGATCGATGTGGCTGCAATCAGAATGGAAAACATCACGAGTTCTCGATCCCCGCCCATAAACAGGTTAGGCCGGTTTCCGGATTGATGGATGGGCACAGACCTGAGCGTCATAATCACCCTCCCCTATTAGCTGTAGATTCGTCTATTTATAGGATTCGTGAAAAGCTTCTTCAGAATCAGGGATGCGTTATGGCAGATTCGGATGGAATTTCTGTCCCGCCCGGTATCACAGCGCCCTGGAAGAGATTGGACATCACATTATTAGCGCCAACCAGTAATGCCATCACCAGCACGATAAAAATGAGTGTTCGGAAAAAAGCGTTCAACTCACCTCCAAAGATCAAAATGCCACCGGCAACTACAATGCCGACAATCGATAGTGTGAAGGCAACTGGGCCGGTCACGGAGTTTCTCAAATTGGTAAGCCAGGTTTCATAGGGAAGCGCACCCCCGGCACCGACTGCCGCATGCGCCTGATCCGCCGACAATATAAAAATGGCTACAACAGCAATTAAATTGAAACAACCCAATAGCGCAAGATTTTGAATACTCAGCTTCATGAAACCCACTCCTATGATTATTTACAACTTCTTGATCTGGTAATTTCCTCTCTTAAAACCTTGTACTTCAATAATCTGCTGAATCTTCCTGCCAGAAGCTGTGCGCGTGATATGCACGACCATATCAACCGCTTCCGCGATTAATGGCATGATTTCTTTGGGAGCTGCAGTGTTGCGAGAAATGAGGGATTCAAGACGGGTGAGGCCCGACAGGGCGTCATTGGCGTGCAATGTAGCTGCCCCGCCTTCATGGCCAGTATTCCAGGCATCGAGCAGGTCAAGCGCTTCAGGCCCCCTGACCTCGCCTACCAGAATCCGGTCGGGGCGCATGCGCAAGGTGGTCTTGAGCAATTGCGTCATGTTGACATCGAGTGTGGTGTGATACTGCACAAAATTTGAAGCCTGACACTGAATTTCGCCAGTGTCTTCCAAGATGAAGATCCGCTCATCCGGATCACTTTGTACCATCTCGTGGATGATGGCGTTGATCAATGTGGTCTTACCCGATCCGGTGCCACCAATGACAAGGATGTTACGGTGATCTCTGACAGCGTTCTTGATCACTTCAGCATGCCTACGCGTTAATACGCCGGTGTCGACATACTGCTCCAATGTGAAAATCTTGATCGCTTTTTTGCGAATCGCAAAGGTCGGTGATGCAACTACGGGAGGCAATTGACCGGCAAAGCGTGAGTTATCCAGCGGGAATTCACCCTCGATGATCGGATTGAATCGATTGATCTCCTTGCCATGAAAACCTGCAACCGTTTTGATGACTGCTTCGGCCTGGGCGCTTTGCAGATGTCCGATGTGTTGAATTTTTTGACCGAGCTTTTCTTGCCAGATGCGACCATCAGCATTGACCATGATTTCAACGGTTTCGGGATCTTGTAGTGCTAACAACAAGAAATTGCCTAAATCACGCTCCAACTTGCGACAAGCACGATCTTGGGTTGAGACAGGCAGACTTTCTATATTATTTGATCCCATGGACTATACTGTAAGATATCACTGACGATTATCGAACAATATAGTATTTGAAGAACCTTTGCAATGGTATTCTTTAAATTATTTTTTTAATTTAGCTTTATTTTCTTTATCCCATTGTTTCGCCTCAAAAGCTTGTATATCTGTCAATATCAAATAAACTGCCTGGTATCCTCTGGGAAGATGCGTCTTAATCTCTTCATTTGAAGAATCTTCAAGATCTGACAAATCAAAATCAGTTGCTTGGAATAATGAAGGAAGTGGTACTTCTAAAGCATCCGCGATAGATTCAAGGGTTTTAATGGAAGGATTGGCCAGGTTACGCCCAATCTCGGATAAGAAAGGTACTGACAAGCCTGATTTATGAGCGAGTATTTCCTGAGTTATTCTCTTCTCTTGCATGATTCGAAGGATATTAGTGCTAACAATTTTTATATACATGAATTATTTAATTTCTAACGGTTAATAAAGAATTAATAAAGATAATTGATTTATCACTAGTTCAATCATGGTTTTAGCCAAATCTGATACAATAAAGAAATCATAAGTAACTAAACAAATGTACTAAAAATAAGAATAATTAACCCCAAAGATAAATTTGACGTTTTCTAGTTCCTCCATTTTATAACTAAACTTAAATGTCTAAAAATAAAGAGGTTGGCCTACCCTCATTGGAAGCAGTCCAGGTTGTTCCCCTTGAACTTTTAGACGAAGATCCTAATCAGCCACGGCGATTTTTTGATGCAGAAGCATTGAAGGAATTGGCTAATTCCATTCGCTCACGTGGAGTAAAAACCCCAATTTCTGTTCGATTTAATGAAAAAACCGGACGCTACACAATCAATCACGGCCATAGAAGATTTCGGGCAAGCAAAATCGCAGGAAAATCAATAATTCCAGCTTATTTTGACAATGACTATATTGATGACGATCAAGTTATTGAAAATGTACATCGTGAAAATCTGACTGCTCGAGAAATTGCAGACTATATTGGGCGGCAATTAGCAAAAGGAAAAACGCAAACTACGATAGCGCAAGAATTGAGTAAGTCAGTTTCGTGGGTTTCTTTACATGCTAAATTACTTAACTTGCCTGATTCTATCGCTGATTTATTTCACTCGGGCAAATGCACTGATCTATATATCATTCACCTTCTTGTTGTCTGCTACAAAGCTGACCCAATCACAACTCATGATTGGATTAATAACAATAAAGAACAGGTTATCTCTAGACGATCTGCTCAAATTTTAAAAGATTTTATCGAATACAATAAATCAAAGAATATTGAGAGAGCCAGTGATTACACAATCACTCCAATTCCCGAGGACACCGATGAACTAAAAAGTAAAAAAGAAGCTAGCACACAGCAGGTTTTAGAACAAAAACAACTTAATAGTATTGATATCTTAAAAATATCATGGACTCGTCATTACAACAGCGAACATATAAAAACTTCTTTTGATTCACATCAAATCACATTGATTAGCAACTATCTTAATAAGATTTACGAGGATGGATGTGAATCAATCAATGATCCGATTCAATTTGCGAGATTTTTATCTCACAGCGAGCCCTTTAAAGGAGCCGGAGCGTATCAATTTATGGCTTATTTACATGGGCATGATCGAAAAGAATTCAATTTTGACGAGATTCTGAACAACGTCTATAGCATAAGATCTAACTCCATTTGAAACTATGAAACTACGAATACTAGTTATGAATGGCCAAAGACTTATTGAGAATCAGGTCGATGGCAAATGGAAAACGATTAAAGTGACAAAAGCCGAGTCTTTGAAAGGTGGCATCTATAACATCTTTATGGCCAAAGAAGCTGACAAAAGTGAAAAATCGGAAGGCATATTAGTTCACTTCACTAGCTCGGAGCTTTTTATTAAAACCCCATACGGGTTTATCAAATATGAGAACCCCGGAGATATTAAACTACCGCATATAGGCTCTCATGTCAGTGTCGGGTACCTAGACGACAAATTATCTATACAAAATACTGCCATTAAGCATACCCATAAGCATACTTTATAATGTTACGTTATTAAAATATCACAATATCGCAATATCGCAATCCTTAATTCTTTCATCTACTCAGTCGTTTTTTTCTCTTTAGTTCAAAGTAGAGACTTTATAAATAGCAAATTTTAACTATTAGATTCCCGAATATTGTAACATCCTAATATTTAGACGTTTGAATATTAAAATAATCGACTTGACTATTAACTATTTTTCTTTGAATAAGCATCGAGTAAAACTGATAATTACTTATTTCTCCCTAAACTTACGTCAGGTTTCTTTCACAAGCCGAGAAGCGTTAATCAAGCCGAAATGCTCGCACCAAGGATCAAAATCTCGATCAGAAAAAAGCAAAGCAAATTTATTTTCTACGCAGTAAGTGGCAATTAAGGAATCGATGGTTTTTCGAACTGTAATCCCACGTTTTCTAAGCTCGCGGTAATTCTCAGCAGTTTTTACCGCTAGCTCTACGGAACAAAGGGATTTTAATTCAAGTTCTATCATTAGGTTTCGTGCAATTAAATACTCGTGGTCCTCTCTAAAACCTTGCAACACCTCTGCTAGAATTAAGTCCCCTACCCCAACCACAGAACTTGACAGGAAAAAATCCAATTTATCTGTTTGTTCAGTAACCTTACCATTGAAGAAGTCGATCCAGACGCTAGTATCGACAATGATCATAAATCAGCTCTCATTTCATTGAGATCTCCCTCCCAATTTAGTTTTCCTCGATACTGTTTAATCTTTTCTTGTTTTTTAATTCTTAATAAAGTTAGCAAACCGAGCTCAACCGCTTCTTTCTTGGTTTTTACTCCCGTTAATTTAATAACTTCCTCCATCAATTTATCGTCAATAACAATATTTGTTCTCATATAAACCCCAATGTGTAGTTTTTTCTAAAATATTACACATTGAGTGTGTTCTATACAAATAATTCAATTCCATTACCTCAAAAAAATAGAGCTCTTAGTTGTCCTATTAAGTTGCAAGAGAGCGTTTAATATTTCGGTATCGGCATATTTAAGTATTAAAGTATTACTATATTATAGTATGTTGATGTGTTGATGTGTTGATGTGTTGATGTGTTGATGTGTTGATGTGTTGATGTGTTGATGTGTTGATGTGTTGATGTGTTGATGTGTTGATGTGTTGATGTGTTGATGTGTTGATGTGTTGATGTGTTGATGTGTTGATGTGTTGATGTGTTGATGTTGTAATATTATAGTATCATTATAGCATAATATTTCCATTGTCGTAATATCTGATTGTTAAAATATCATATCATTCCTGGCTGTTAGTATTTTATTATCATAATATGATGCAATTCATATAGCATGATATTTTGATATATTTATATTTCAATATTACAATATCCAATTTATATAGCTATGAGAATCTGGACTATTACTAATCAGAAGGGCGGGGCCGGCAAAACCGTGCTCGCAACTAATCTTGCGGTTGAAGGGAGTACTAAGGGACTTAAAACTCTTTTAATCGATCTCGATCCACAACAGTCAGCGACAAAATGGTGGGAAGCCAGAGAAGCTGAAGAGCCTCTTCTAATTAAATGCCTCTACAATCAAGTTATAGAGAATCTAGAAGCAGCAAAAAAACAAGGATTTGAATTGGTTATTATTGATACAGCGGGTAGGGAAGGGCTTATCCATACCGAGGCAATCGATAAAGCAAGTTTTGCGATTATTCCTTGCCAGCCATCGCTGGATGATTGCCGAAGCGCATTACCAACAGTCGATATTATAAAGAATTCGAAAATTCCATTTTCCTTTGTTATTACTCGTTGCCCAACTAGTGGTGAAGATCTGCAGGAAGCTAAAAACAGCCTTTCAGCAATTGGGCTTGTTTGTAACACGCCAACTTATGAACGTAAATGTTATAAACGTGCCTATGCGGATAACTTAAGCGTAAAAGAATATGATGCAAGTGATAAAGGAGCAGGGGAGATAACTGCAATTTTTGAATATATCCTTTCCAAGGAAGATCGGCTAGGAAAACAGATATAACTGAACGAGGAGCAATGTATGAGTAAAAGAAAAGCATCTTTAGGACTTACCACAATCATCGATGACAATATTGAACATTCTCAGGAGCTCAGTCCAGCCACAGAAACCACTATTAATGAAAATGTGAAATCCCGGCCTAATGCCAGAAAGAAACAATCGATCCCGATTTATGTTGATCCTCTTCTTCATGACGCCTTGCATGTTCTAGTTTTCTCTGAGAGGCACAAGAAAGCTTCATTTCAGTCTTTATTTATTGAAGCACTAGATCTACTTTTCAAACAACGCGGGTTGCCTTCTGTTGATGAAATAACACGGGGAGAAAAGGTTATAAATTTATAGTATTGCAATACTATGATATTATAATGTCATAGTATTGTGACGCTCGTACATTACTTAAATATTCGGCTAAAACGATATCTTCAGATTCTGCGTGCTGTTCGTCAGCACATGGAAGCCGAAGAGATTGATTTATGGATCTCCCTTTTATGGAAATGGGTACGTTTGAATTGGGCAATGAGTGTTAGCCTGATTGTTCCGTTGAAAGTCAGAAATGAAGCGAGACTAGGACAAGTTGCCACCATGGCAAAACGCCTGTCGCTCGAGCATATGACGTTACAATATAAGTTTCCTAAGTATCGATATGATAAGATGGATTGGCTTCGGGAGCAGGGAGCTGACCGATGACCCATACCCCCATTCATCCCGATTCGCTGCTGGCAGAAATCCGTACGCTAATCGAGGATGCCCGGCTTCAGGTGGCTCATGCCGCGAATGCAGGACTGACCATAGCTTACTGGCGTATTGGTAAGCGTCTTCTGCGAGAAAATTTGACCGATGGCCGGGGCGAGTACGGCCAGAAGATTCTTGCATCACTGGCACAACAATTGGAGCGAGAATATGGCAAGGGCTTCAGTTATTCAGCCCTAACACGGATGGTCCGATTTGCCGAACTGTTCTCAGACGAGAAAATACTTGTATCACTGATACAAGAATTGACGTGGACTCATTTCATTGCGCTATTGCCTCTGAAAGACCCGCTCGCACGTGAATTCTATGCCGAAATGTGCCGTATGGAACGCTGGAGCGTTCGCACCCTGCGACAGAAGATCAACGGCATGCTCTTTGAACGTACCGCCTTGTCAAAGAACAGTGAAGAAATCGTTCGTCAGGAACTTGCCACCTTACGTGAAGGGAAGATGACCCCGGACATGGTGTTTCGTGACCCTTACCTGCTCAACTTCCTTGGCTTGTCGAGTGCCTACAGCGAAAAAGACCTGGAAACGGCCATACTTCGCGAAATGGAATCCTTTCTGCTCGAAATGGGCAATGGTTTCTGTTTCATTGAGCGTCAAAAACGCATGAGTGTCGGCAAGGACGATTTTTACCTCGACCTCTTGTTTTATCACCGGCATTTGCGCCGCTTGGTAGCCATCGAACTCAAATTGGAATCATTCCAGCCCAGCCACAAAGGGCAGATGGAACTTTACCTACGCTGGCTGGACAAGCATGAACGCACCTCTGAGGAAGAATCGCCAATCGGTCTCATCCTATGCGCAAGCGCCGATGCCGAGCAAATTGAACTCTTGCAGCTGGATGAAGCATCAATTAGGATAGCAGAATACCTCGTCGAATTGCCACCGGCTGCGGTGCTGAGAGATCGTCTGCACCGTGCTATTGAGCATGCACGTGAACGTACCACACTGGCTGCGCCGGATGATGATCGAGCATGAGTATCGCGTATCCAATTAATCCGCTAATCCCTCACGTCATCGAAGCTCGATTATCACCCAGTGAGGCTGAGCAAAACATTCTTATGCTTTACGCTTGCTAATCCGGCTGCCGAGACTTCGAGTTTTGCCTCGCAGCATATCGATATTGACTTTCGTTTGATTTATGTCCATCTACAGCTCTGGTATCACCGCGTCAACGCACGGCAGAACGTGATCGAAGAGCTGATTTTAACCAAGAGCATTACCGAGTTGCTGAGTATGGTCCCATATTCCAGCCTTGGTTAAGCTTGCCGAGCCATGAGATTGGGACTGAGAAATTATCGATTTCGGCCTCAGATAGATATAGGCTATTGAATTATTGATAATAAAGATAGTTCTTATTAATAGTCGAATATCTTAATAGTATAATATTTAAGTATTAGATTATTGTAATAAGAAGACAGAAAGATAAACTATATCAATCCTTGATTGCGCGATCATAAAATAAAAATCGTTAAGGGAGAAACACTTAATTAAACAATTGCGGCATTTTTGGTTACTCGTTGCCTAGTTCCCTTATTTTTGCTTTTTAAACCCGTAGAAATCTTCCCACGTAACCAAGCATTAAAACTAACTCTTTCTATAGAATCAGTTAACTGTCCGAGATCTTCATCCCAAGAATGAATTTTTTTCTCACCATATTCTTGAGCATATGATTTTAAATATTCTTTTATTTGTTCATTTGAAAGGGAATGAATGACTTCATCCACTCGCTGTTTCTTAAGTAATACTTCGTGATCTTGTTTTTCTTCGTTTTTTCTTTGATCCTGTAAGAGTTTGGCTTTTTCTACCTTTTTAGCTTCTTTGGCCAATTCATAATTTGTTTTTTTCTCAACATCCACACCTTCTTCAATCAGCTTTCTTATATATCCAGCCGGTTTTCCATGCAATTTTTTATTTCGGTCTTTATCTTCTACGTAATCTAAAACGGCTTTGACTCTTGGTGTGTCTTGAACCATCCAGGTCAAAATCAATCTTTCATTAAACCCATGATCTACCATTCTACGAAACAGTTCTGTTTCTTTAATCTCAGCATATTGATCTAATTGACTAATAGGTAGCAGTGTCTGCTGCGGATTATCTTCAATGGTAAATTTAATGCTCGTCACTTTCCTTTTAGTTCGACTAAACTCTGCACTTATCAATATATCTGAAACATTATTAATCTCATTGATAGATAGATTAATGATATTTCTCTTCAAGTACTTAAATTCATCGTAAATCTTAGATTCGGCACCGATGATTTTTCTGAATTTCTCAATATCCCACCATCCCGTTGATCCAACTGATTTATATCTTATACAGTTTTCATAAAGGGTGAGGGCATAACCTCCATCAAAACGTCTTTGCATTCCTATATTAATTTTTGCATAAATTTCAGGATCATATAGCCTTGATGCCAACGAATCGTCATAACGATAGGTGCAGACACCGTTATCAATCGATGCATAGGAGAGCATGGACATCACTTCCCATTTTTCCTTGCCATCTTCCATCAAATTAAATTCGACGGCCGTTGTCGTTAATCGATTAAGTGCATTCTTTAAGGTGCTAAGACTTGATGCATATTCCCACGAAAGTAGGGCATACAAATGTTTGAGGGGGATGGTATGTGTTCTTGTTGTTAATAGATCGTCATACGCATTTAACAATAAAACATTAACTAATTTCCTTTCGAGAAGGCTTAACTTACCTTCTGTATGTATTGCCGCAACATTCTTTTTTATGATTTCAGTAGGGAATCCCATAGTTTCCTTTTGTAAATCCATAGGCTTAGAATGATAACCATAAAGTGACATGTCAATTTTCGCATACTATCACTTTATTTATTCAAATGGTGATTTTTTTATCATTTACTCTATCACCTTTAATTGCCTAAACTGTCACCTTTGCAATTTACATGCAAAATCAATATTGCCTAAACTGTCACCTTTACAATAGATTCAATGATCTTTAATTGCTTAAACTGTCACTTTTCAAGTGCGTAATGCCAATCATATTGCTTAAACTGTCACCTTTTAAGGCCACAATGAAAATATCATTGCCTAAACTATCACTTTTCGCTCATCTCATTTCACTTATACTTTGATATATTATTGTTATATAGGACTTTTAATATTCGAAATAGTCTTTCAATAATCTGTTTTTTCTCTCATAACAATATCAGAATCAAATTGCCTAAACTGTCACTTTTAATTGCCTAAACTATCACCTTGCATTGCCAAAAGTATCACCTGATTGCCGGAAGTATCACTTTTCATTGCTAAAACCATCACCCAACATCATTTAACAATATGAATATAAATATCAAAAAACACCTAAACGTTTTTAAATATGTTGTTGTTTATTTTATAAACAACAACAATCCATATTGCCTAAACTGTCACCTTTGTAAGAATTCATAGCAATCTAATCAAATTACTACGATTAAGGTAGATGCTAAGGTGATAAAAGAGGCAATGAAACTCATGATCACAGCCAGTTTTAGAGAATCACGACCGAATATTTCCTGTTTCTGAACGGAAGAATAACGAGCTTCAATTTCAGTTGAAATCTTTACTGCTATTTTTTCAAATAATTTATTCATCGCAATCTCATGCGCATTAAGTGTCATAGAAAATACTTTTTCTGCTGCGATATTTGATGAGTCTGACCATTTCAATGCTTCGAGTGCCATTTCTTCTTTAAAGGTCTTCATCGCTTTCGATAATAAATTAATGTTTTCTTTCATAATAAGCTTATTAAGCGTGTATAAAATGAGTATGGGATCATCCCTAGAAAGATAAAAACCATGCGTTTGGGCAATGAGCTTTTCAATTTCTTTTAACTCTTCGCTTTCCAGTTCAAATGATGAATTATCAAAATCAAAAGTCATGATAATGCTGCTTCCAAGTTATCCAATTGCTTAAAAATCTGAGTAGAAATAATTTTCAATCTTTGGCGCATCATAATAGTGAGTTCTTTCTTTGAGATTGCTTCAACAAACGTTAATCGTTCTTTAAGCATGTCTTTCAGATCAGAACCGAAAGTTTCCTCCTTAAAGTTAGGAATATGTATGATTGCGCTGATTTTTTTCTTGTTTTCTTGATAAACTCTCAGATCTTCGAATGTTTTTCCTTGTATGTTGATATTTCCCCAGTAAGGATTGAGCCAAACGATGATTTTTACTTCATCTGAGAAGTGCTTTATCAATTGATTGAAACCATTTAATGTATCTTGAAATGCCTGGCCACCAGTGATCACGGTATGAATTACCAAAGTATGCCCGAGCTCTTTGAGCATACTGGCAATATGGTTTGAGATGAGATAGTGAGATAATGCAATAAAGGTACTTGCTCCATTGTCGATGACGATATCCGATTCAGAAAGCGCAATTAACTCTATCAAATCATCAAACTTCCTAGCATTTATCACATCCCCATCCATAAGCTCCAACCGCTTGACATTCAATGCTTTAAATCCAGCGAATGTTGCGTTGACAGGATCAGTATCAATACACAATATACTCTTGTGATCAGCTATTTTATGCTGTGCTAAGAGGCTGGCAATAAAGGATTTTCCTACGCCGCCTTTACCCTGGAGGATCATATGTACATTAGCCATTAAATTAACTCCTTTATATCTGCTACCGGGTTATATTCGAATCGTTCAGTTGTTGGTTCAATAGTGCTGTTTGGATCTGATTTGCTCGAGTTATTTTGCTTAATTTCTGTTTTGTAAAAAATCTCCTTTTCTGGCGTTAAATACTTCTTGTTGAGACCGTGCTTATTGCAGATTCGAACAAATCGGACATAGCTGCATTCGATTCTTTTTTCATCATTCAATAATTGCCAAATGGATTTGACTGACCACCCCTCAATGATGGCCTCAGCAATTTCATTCTTTAAAGGTAAAAAAACAGCAAGTGTCCTTTTACCTCTTCTATGTTGTTGAGTTTCTGATTGGGCTGCCAGTCGGCTACTAATACTTTTCACATTTTCCTCGGTTCATTAATGTCATTTAATGATTTTGGAGTGTCCAGCTTTTATCTACCTTTATCTTAATAATATCCTCCGAGTAGATTTAATAAATTCTAAAGTACTTATAATATAATTTGAGAAACACAATATAGTATTTATTACTGCTTGTAAATGATTAATTTATGTTAAGATCGAATCCAATAACATTTATTAAACTAAATAGTAGGGGCAAGATAGGTGAAGTAGGCCCACTTTTTCAAAGTAATCCCCTTCACTTTCCTTATTCGCATTTCATGCTCAATGGAAACTCTTGCTCTACGAGGTTTTAAGGAGAAAGAAATGAGTGTTTTAGAGAAAGTGCGCAGCGACAGACGTAGGGATTTATCGCCAATTAAGGTTTACTGCACTAGTGCGCAACGACAAGTTATTGAACAAAATGCCATTAAAGTAGGTATGTCGTTGTCAACCTATCTTCAACGTGTAGGGACTAATTGCAGTATAAATGTTCAATCACATAATGAAGATGTTGAGAAGTTATTAAAAATTAATGCTGATCTTGGAAGGCTTGGTGGGCTGATCAAGCTGTGGTTAACCAATGATAGAAAAACCAAGATTGTGGGACAGGAGGAACTGCATCGTTTGTTGGGACAAATTTCGACTACTCAATCTGAATTGATTGATGCGCTTATCGAATTTAAGCGTTCATTAGATTCTAACGGATAAAAATTGATAGCCAAACATATCCCAATTAAGAAAGCCAATAAAAATAATTTCTCCCGTTTGATCAATTATCTAGTCAAAGAGAGCAGGGTGGGGGAGAGAGTCGGTAGGATTGTGGTGAGTAATTGTTATGCCGATGAAGTTATATCGGGCACTATGGAGATCGAGCACACGCAGGGTAAAAACATACGAGCTCAAGCTGATAAAACTTACCATCTCGTTATAAGTTTCGAATCAGAACAAAAGCCGGAGGATTATGTTCTCGATGATATAGAGCAAGAACTATGCAAAGCCTTGGGGCTTGAAGAGCATCAGCGCATCAGCGTATCTCATATTGATACCGAACATTTCCATATCCACCTGGCCATTAATAAAATTCATCCGCAAAAATTAATTATCCATGAACCTTATCGGGATTTTTGGAAGCTTGGAAGAATTTGCGAGATGTTGGAAATCCGCCACGGTTTGGCAGTTACTAACCACCAAACCAAGAATCCGGGCATACAAAGTAAAGCTGCTGACATTGATCATCACGCTCAACTACAGAGCCTGCAATCTTACATTAGATCAAATGTGCTTGTTCCATTGCAGATGGCGGACGATTGGCACTCATTCCACCAAGTATTGAAGAATTATGGCCTGGAAATACTTGAGCGTGGTAATGGTTTTGCCTTTAAGACTATTGTTGATGATGGTAGGGACATCGTAATCAAAGCCAGCAGTGTTGATAGATCGCTTTCAAAACAAAAATTAACTAAGCGCTTGGGTCAATTTGAAATCTCAGTAGATGAAAATGTGAAGGTCAAAAGAAGGTATCAAAGAAAGCCAGGCGATGTTTCAAAAGCAGCGCTCTATGAAAAATATAAGAAAGAACGCAGTCTGATTGTTGAAGCCAGAACACACGGACTCAACAAATTAAAGCAAGAGCGTACAGAGCAATTACGTAGCCGTAAAAATTACTTTAATACAAAAATAAAATTCATGAAAGCGTCTTTTAAATTTCTTAAGCCTCTAGCAAAACGCTTGATGTATGCATCCTTGTATAGCGACTATAAAAGTGACATTGATGAAATTAATAAACAATATAGTAGACAAAAAAATGAATTAAATTTATCTTATAGGCTAACAGGGTGGAAAGAGTGGCAACAACGTAAGGGCCTAACATCAAAATCAACGAAGTTAGTTGTATTTGGTATGTCAGCTCCATTACATCACAAGAATTCTCGCCCAAAGAAAAATACTAAAGGGATGACGTTGTGATGATTAATAAAAAAAATGGAACGAAACGAGAATTAAATAATACTCGAAGCAATAACGCGGCCTGGACAATATTGTCAATGTTTTGTGGTCTAGTGATCGCAACGCAGATGTTTGCAAAAGCATTTAATTACAGCCAAACATTAGGACACAACATCAACGGATTGTATGTCCCATGGGCTATCTTTTCATGGTATGGACAATGGGGAGAAACGTATCAAGCGCACTTTATTCAATCGGGTAGTTACGGCTTGATTGTTACCTCAGTGCTGTTATTGTTTATTGTTGTTGTGAACCAGGTTAGAGTCAATTCTTCAAAACAAAGTGCAACCCTATACGGTTCAGCTCGCTGGGCAGAAAAAAGTGACATCGAAGCAGCGGGTTTGCTCCCTTCCAAAAAGTCATGGTTTACGAAGCAAGTACCTCAAGATGATTATGTTTATGTGGGAGCCTGGGAGGATAAAAAAGGCAACATTTACTACTTAAAACATAATGGTGCTGAACATGTGTTGTGCTATGCACCTACCCGTTCTGGGAAGGGAGTTGGGTTGGTCGTTCCTACGCTACTTTCCTGGGGACAAAGTGCTGTTATTACCGATCTTAAAGGAGAATTGTGGTCGTTGACGGCCGGTTGGCGACAACAATACGCTCATAACAAAGTTATTCGATTTGAGCCTGCTGCTCAAAGTGGCTCAGCATGTTGGAATCCGCTAGATGAAATCCGACTGGATTCAGGTTATGAAGTAGGAGATGTTCAGAATTTAGCAACCCTTATTGTTGATCCTGACGGCCGCGGTCTGAATGACCATTGGCAGAAAACCGCCCAAGCCTTGCTCGTGGGTTTGATTCTGCATGTCTTATACAAAGCCAAAAATGAGTTTTGTACGGCAACGTTGTCTTGCGTGGATGATTTATTGACCGATCCAGATAACGATATTGGTGGTGTATGGGCAGTGATGGTTTCCTATCCCCATAAGAATGGAGAACCCCATCCGGTTGTAAGAGCTTCCGCTCGGGATATGGCAGATCGTCCTCCTGAAGAGGCTGGATCAGTATTGTCGAGCGTTAAATCCTACTTGTCGCTCTATCGGGACCCTGCAGTCAATAAAAATATCGGCCATTCAGATTTCCGAATTCGCGATTTAATGAATTTTGATAAACCGGTCAGTCTTTATATCGTTACCAATCCTAACGATAAAACGCGTCTTCGTCCTTTAATACGCATTTTGCTTAATATGATCGTGCGTTTACTCGCAGAAAAAGTCGAATTCAATGAGGGTAGGCCCGTCCAAAACTTTAAGCATCGACTGTTATTAATGTTGGATGAATTTCCAAGTCTCGGCAAACTTGAAATTTTACAGGAATCTTTAGCTTTCCTTGCGGGTTACGGTATTAAAGCTTATCTGATTTGCCAGGATGTGAATCAACTCAAAAGCCGGGAGATAGGGTACGGGCATGACGAGGCCATTACTTCAAACTGCCATATCCAGGTGGCTTTTGCACCCAATCGTATTGAGACAGCAGAGCATCTATCCAAGCTGACCGGGCAAGCGACTGTCATTAAAGAACAAATTTCGACCAGTGGTAGCCGCACGGGCATGATGCACAAAAACGTTACGAGAACAATTCAGGAAACACAACGTCCTCTCATGACGCCGGATGAATGTATGCGTATGCCAGGAGCTAAGAAGAATCAACGTGGTGAAATTGTGGAAGCAGGGGATATGATTATTTATGTGGCGGGATATCCGGCAATTTATGGCAAACAGCCTTTGTATTTTGAGGATGAAGCGTTTTCCGCTCGCGCGGCGCTACCAGCACCCAAGTATAGCGATAGAACCATCGAGAAAGCAGCATTGTCATGAGGACTGTACTCGGGGTTAACCTCATTTTTCAAAGCATCAGGTTCCTGGGTTTGTTAGTCGTGGTTTTGGCAGTGTTGATTTTTGTCGCAAGTCTATGGATGCGTTTGAATCATATTTATGTCAACACGACACCGAGTTTGCCGTTAGGGCTGTACAAAAAAATTGACGCTCGGATTGAGAAGGGCGCCTATGTCGCGTTTTGTCCTCCAAACTGGGATGTATTCAAGATGGCACAGGAGCGCGGAGTTATTGATGCCAGTGATGGCACGAATGGCAATTGTCCAAGTGGTTACGGCTTAATGCTCAAACAAATAAAGGCGATGCAGGGTGATTTAGTATCCATCGATTCATCGGGTGTATTCGTCAATAGCAACAAATTGCCTCTAAGCGAACCACTCCGCATCGATGACAGAGCGCAATTCATGCCCCAATTCAGGTTGCCATCCAGACTATTGGAGTCATCAGAAATTCTGCTCATGGCCAATATTCATGCCCGTTCATTCGATGCTCGCTATTTTGGTTTAGTCGACCAAAAACATATTGTTGCTCGTGTTAAGCCTTGGATTATTTTTTTCAATCAATAAATGGAGGAGGCTATGAAGAATAATGATCTGATTTACCGCCTTATCAGTTAGAAATACCAGATCATATCAAGCCATTTACACCGGATGAAATAGTACTACTTGGTGCATTCGATGAGCTCTATTTAAGTGAAGACGATGCCATCGAAGGGGCGGATGATTTATTGAACGATTCAGTTGCTTTCTAGGTAAGGATGATTGAAGACAGGAAAAAATATTCTGAAAGCCTTCCAAATCAACCGATTGAACTATAACAAAATTATTGAGGCAATATCGCCTTGATACAGTATTGGCGATGCTGAGTATCTCTCGCTATCTGATGTGCATCCACAATCGTTTGATGCGCGTTATTTCGGATTAATCACTCGCGACCAGATTCAGCATGTCGTTACTCCTGTTTTTACTTGGAGTCCCACGTTAAAGGAGCTTGCTCATGAATAAACCGCCCCATGATAATGAAACTGACCATCTTGACGAAGAAATCCTGCAGCAAAAGCTGCTCGATGCCCAGATACCCGGTTTCAAGGCTCAGTTTGATCCACAGGAGGCAGAAATGCTCGGCGCTTTTACCGAGGATGCCTTGAATGAAAAAGATGCGCTGGATAGCGCTATAGACCTCCTGGGGGCTGAGCATGACAATAATTAAGAAATCTTTTCATGAAGAAGTCGCTACGAATCTGATCGATCAACTCAAAAAAGGCGTTGCACCCTGGCAGAAACCCTGGAAACCAGGAGATCTGCAGGCCACATTACCTTTTAACCCAACAACTGCTAAGCGCTACCGCGGTATTAATAGTTTGAACCTGATCAGCCGGGGATACACTGATCCACGCTGGCTGACCTATAAACAGGCAGAAGCAGCCGGGGCACAGGTGCGTAAAGGTCAAAAAAGTACACCCGTGCAATATTGGTTATTTACTGATGAACGGATCAAAACGGATGAGCAGGGCGTGCCGCTGCTGGACGGGGAGGGCAAGCTTATCAAAGAGCACATCCAACTTGAGCGTCCCAAAGTTTTTTATGCCGCTGTGTTTAATGCGGAGCAAATCGATAACCTGCCTGAGTTGGTTGTTAAAGCGCCTGACTGGGATCCGCTGCAGCGTGCAGAAGATTTATTACAACGCTCTCAAGCCATTATCCATCACGGCGAGATCGATCGCGCGTTCTACCGACCGTCTACCGACAGCATGCATCTGCCGCACAAGCATCAATTTCCAAATCCCTATGATTATTACGCAACCGCTCTGCATGAGCTAGGCCACTGGAGTGGCCACGAGTCACGCTTGAATCGCGATCTTTCCCATCCATTCGGTAGTGAAGGATACGGTCGTGAAGAACTGCGCGCCGAGATTGCAAGCATGCTACTGGGCGCAGAATTAGGGATTGGTCATGATCCAGGGCAGCATGTGGCTTATATAGGCGCATGGATCAAAGCCCTGCAGGATGATCCTCTTGAGATATTTCGTGCTGCAGCTGATGCAGAAAGAATCCGGGAATTTGTACTTGCATTAGCACATCAACAAGCAATAGATGAAACAAAAACCGTCAACATAAACCCAATCGATATAACTCAGGCTCCAGATCCTGATAAACCCATGCTGCAGCAATCCGACAAACAAGGGGAGGGGAGTATGCGTCAATATTTAGTTGTGCCTTATAAAGACAAAGAACGAGCCAAACTCGCCGGGGCACGTTGGGATAAATCAGCAAAAGCCTGGTATGTCGGCCCCAATGCTGATATGGAAGCGCTGCAACAATGGCTGCCTGAGAACGTGGTTCACCGGCCAGAACCGGCGATGGATCCGATTCACGAATTTGCTGAGCTATTGCGCGCAGAAGGCTGTGTGGTTGAGGCCAATCAACCGATGATGGATGGGCAGACCCATAGAATTAAAGTTACCGGTGACAAGCGCAGTGAGAAATCCGGATTCTATGTTGCGCACCTGGATGGCCGCCCGGCAGGGTATTTCAAGAACAATCGAACGGGTGTTGAAATACGTTGGAAAGCCAAAGGATACACTTTGACGGATGAACAGAAGGCTGAACTCCATGCAGAGGCTGCGATTAAATTGCAAATCCGAGAAGCAGAACTTCATGCTCAGCACCAAAAAATGGCGAAAGCCATTCAGGAATTGCTCGGTATCGCTCCCAATGCTGATGCCAGCCATCCGTATCTCGCAAAAAAGAACGCGAGGGCAGGGGATTTACAGGTAGTGCCTCAGAATGGAGATGCATTACTCCCTGATTCGATCATCAAAATCGCGCGCAATGGGCAGGAAGCCAAACAATTGCGAGAAGATCATCCAGACAGCCTGGTATTAACTGCCGGCGATTTATTGCTGTCTGCGCGAGATATTGATGGCCGCATCTGGAGCGTGCAAACGATTCAAGCCAATGGCGCTAAGCTTTTTGCAGCCGGTAGCAAAAAGGAGCATATGTTTCATATTGCAGGGAACAAAGGTTTGTCTTTGGATACAGCAATTGCCACCATGCCTGCCATAGTCATATCGGAGGGCTATGCTACCGCGGATACGTTATCCCAGGCGCTCAATCAACCCGTCATTGCCGCCTTTGATTCCGGCAATTTGCCCAAGGTCGCGCAGAATTTGCGTGTTAAATATCCTGCCAAGCCTATCATTATCGCAGGAGACGATGATCGCCATTTGGAATCCACTCAAAATATAAATCCGGGCAGAGAGAAAGCACTGGAAGCAGCGCAGCTGGTCAATGGCGGGGCGGTATTTCCGGTTTTTGCGCCAAATGAGCAAATAGAATCAAATCTCAGCGACTTTAACGATCTGGCTAACCGAAGTGTGCTTGGGCTTGAAGCCGTCAAGCGACAAGTTGGATCTGTTCTGAATAGCGCAGTTATTACTCCAATAAAAAATCAAGCGAATTTCAAGCCCCAGCAGCTCGATTCTGCGAAGAAACGAGCACTGGTCAGATAATTCAAGGAGATCATAATGAATAATACTCATCAGCCGGATATTCACAGCAATGCATCCAAACGCAGTTTGCTATTTGGTACTGCGTAACCACCCATCGGGCAGGGCAGAATCATCGATTCGGGATGTTCGGTTAACTGTGTATTTAGTATCAACGTCTCTGGATTCAAAGGGCATGTCGTGATTAATGCCAATGAATTTAGCGTTATTGATAAAGACGGGCAGGTTGATCATGTGTATGATATGGGCAATCTAGCCGGTGGTTATCCGAATAACCCATTTAGAAATCATGAGTTGTTACTGGAGAAGATATCTTCACCTCAAGATCTGATAAGAATACCGCGTCCAACCCTCATGACCTGCGTTATTCAAAATTGCATATCAAACTTGAATCCGCCTTAATTTAAGTGCATTGAAAAATGTTTTAATATTTCTTCAACGAATATAAGACATCCTTCTGTTTTATCTTATATTTTCATAAAAGAACTGAACAAAGATTTTTCAGTCTCTTATATTAGGCGAATTAATCGCATTCAATTATTCAGTGTGATGCTTTACATGACACTGCGGCCTTTTATCTTTTATATTAAAAAGGCGAATAATGATAAGCATGATTTATACCAGAATTTCATATCTTGTACCTCAGAATCGTATTTTCGAAATACCGTTCCCGCGCACCGGTTATGTTTCTTAACTCAAGTTCATTCAAACTTTTCGAGGCAAAAAAATCTTTGCATTTTGTGTAATTAAATTTATTCAGAGGAGATTTGTATGACTACATCAGTAATTAACTTATCTAGCCTTAACGGCAGCAATGGATTTCGATTGGACGGAGAAGGTTTTGCAGGCTATTCGGTCAGTGGTGCTGGAGATATCAATGGCGATGGATATGATGATGTGATTATCGGAGCACCTTCTGGTAAAGGGCTTTATGGATCTACTAAAGTGGTGTTTGGCAAGGCATCCAGTTTTGATGCTTCATTGGACTTATCAAATTTGGATGGTAGCAATGGCTTTAGCGTGGGTGGAAGTTCAGGACGGTCGGTTAGTGATGCGGGAGATTTCAATGGCGATGGTTTTGATGATGTGATTGTCGCTGATCCCTTCGCTGGATTTGGCGCTAGTGGTGCTGGCTCTAGCTATATAGTGTTCGGGAATGAATTCGGTTTTGATGCTAGATTAAATTTAGCTAATCTTAATCAAGAGAATGGTTTTCGTATAGATGGAACAATAGAAGGGGATCGTTCAGGTTATTCAGTTAGTAGCGCTGGAGATGTGAACGGAGACGGGTATGATGATGTGATTATTGGAACTATTCAAGAGGATAGAGGCAATAAGGGATCTCCCCCTACTTATGTAGTATTTGGTAAGTCTTCCGGTTTTAGTACTCCTCTCGATTTATCCATTCTTGATGGCACTGATGGTTTTCGTATGAACGGAGTATTGAATGGGTTTTACTCTCGTTATTTTCTTGAGAGCTGGTCAGTTAGTAGTGCTGGGGATGTGAATGGCGATGGGTTTGATGATGTTGTTGTGGGAGCTAGTTTAGCTGACTCGTACTCGGGAGCCAGCTACGTAATATTTGGAAAGTCAAGTGGTTTTGATGATATTCTGGATTTATCCGATCTCAACGGTAGTAATGGTTTTCGACTTACTGGAAATTTTCTTTTAGGAAAATCAGTAAGTAGTGCAGGGGACATAAATGATGATGGCTTTGATGATGTAATTGTTGCTTCTGATTCGACTGATTATATTTTGTTTGGTAAAGGTTTGGGTTTCGAAGCTACTATAGATTTAAACAGTCTCAACGGAAGCAATGGTTTTCGCCTAGAGGAAGAAGGGGGAGCGAATAATTCTTCCGTCAGTAGCGCTGGGGATATGAATGGTGATGGATTTGATGATGTAATTATCGGAAATTCTAATGCTAGTCCTAACGGTTCCGGCTCCGGTTCGAGTTACGTTGTGTTTGGTAAGAGTTCAGGATTCAGTCCGGTGCTTAATTTAACCGAACTCGACAGCGAAAGTGGCTTTCGTCTTGATGGAGTCGGACCAGATGATCACTCGGGTGAGTCGGTTAGTAATATAGGTGACATGAATGGTGATGGGTTTGATGATGTCATTATCGGTGCTCCGCTGGCTGACCCGGGAGGAAATTACAATGCGGGCTCAAGCTACGTGGTATTTGGGCGCAGCACTTTTAGTGATGGAAATGTCATTAACGGAACCCCAGGAAATGATGTGCTTAAGGGCACATTGAATGCAGATATTATAGAAGCTGGAAATGGTAACGATCTGATGATTGGCCGTGGTGGAGCGGATGTGTTTCGTGGTGGCGCTGGGGTTGATCAGATCAAAGTGCTTGATCTCAGTTTTCAGTCCATAGACGGAGGAACGGACACTGATATCCTTCACCTGGATGGCAAGGATTTATATCTCGATTTAGCGAGCGTTGGCGACAAAATTCAAAGCATCGAAACCATCTGCATATACGGCCGGGGCGACAATACGCTGGCGCTGACTGCGGATAGCGTGCTCAATCTTTCGGACACTTCCAATACTCTGAAACTCCACGGCAATGCCGGAGATCTCGTTAAAGTTCAGGATAATGGTTGGGTCGATGGCGGCGTGAAGGGGTTTTATCACACCTATACAAATGACGATGCGATCTTGCTGGTGGGTGCGAATTTGGCGATCCAGTTTTTATAAGGACAGAGTAATTGATCTCATCTCTGCTATTAATCCCATCTATATCGAGCGATAGATATATCATTATGGAGGGCTCTAGTATAGCTGCCGAAAAAGGCAATAGTATCCACATTTCTTCTTGACCTTTAGAAGGGCATCATGGGCAGATCGACAAGCGTTGCATAAAACTCTCAGCACTAATTATCCACAAAATCCGTGGATGAAGTTGTGGATAAGTGCCCTAAATCCCGCGTGGTTGGCATTAATTTCCCATGCCTAAAATTAGCACGTATTTTCTCTTTCTACGTTTCATTTTCACCTTCAATATTCAATATTCTGATTGATACGCCGCTGACAAACATGGCCAATATCACAAGAATATGACTATGAAACTGTTAACAGCTTTTGCCGGGCTAATTGCACGAAGAATCTACAACTACGCGCTAGATTTGAGGTAAGGAGCTGATATGAAATCTCCCCTTAAATCTAAGCCGCTGCGCAATCCAGGTGAATCTTTAGAATTTCAATTAGATAATCTAATAAACGAGGAAATGCTGAAGTATTTCATAGCGGCTGGATTATTTATCACCATCGCAATGGTGGAGTGGGTTCGCTGGTTCAATCCATCTCCCCCAAACCCTTGGTTGTTTACCACGATAGCATTTATTGTTGTGCTGGTGGCCGTGCTGAAAATAAGAAGTCTCATCGTTAAAGCACGAAATATCAAGCTTGGGATAGATGGTGAGAAAGCGGTAGGGCAATATTTGGATGGAATGATTGAATTTGGTGCAAAGGTACTGCACGATATTCCTGGAATTGGGTTCAATATTGATCACATTGTGATCCACAGAAATGGCGTATATGTCATCGAAACCAAAACCCGATCCAAGCCTGATCGAGGCGAGACGAGGCTTGTCTATGATGGAGCGGCAATCTCAAAAGCAGGGTCTCAGCCAGACATACGTCCGATTCATCAGGTGCGTGCAGCAAAGCAATGGCTTGCACAGATCGTGAAGGAAAGTACTGGGCGGGACTTACCAGTAAAGGCTGTTGTTGTCTATCCTGGATGGTATATCGAATCGACCGTTGAGGCCCGGGCCAGCGATGTGTGGGTGCTCAATCCGAAAGCCTTGCCATCTTTCATCTTGAATAGTGCACCTCAGATCACAGATGAAGACGTACATCTCTGTGCCTTCCACCTTAAAAGATATATTCGCGGCATATCATTGGGTGGAAAGAGGTGAATGCCGCCTTTTAATGGCAAGTCTCAGCTAGCCTATTCAGTGTTTGTCGCTCCTCTTTGCCATACCACAACCGGTATTTCTCCTTGATCATTCATGCGGTGCCTGATCGCCCTTGGATTGATTGGTCGCATCATTGACTACCACGAGATTTTCAAAATCATTGGCAAATTGACGGCGCTGATTTCGTGTCCACTTGTCTGCGCCATGCCGATGCGCGTGCGCTAATGGCACAATATGGTCAATATCGACATCCGAGGCTTTGGTAAAAAACTTTTGTGTATACACATCAAACCATTCTCCTCTAAGAACAGTGCAGTGCCTCTTATCTTTGAATGTAACCGCAATTCTACTGAAAGCGATCAGCATTTCCTGTCGCGTATTTTGGCAATCTGAATCGGCGTTAACCCAATGCGGCCATTCTTCGCGATTGTAAGGACTGAGTGGTGCTGTAGTGACAATTGATTGTTGCTCTGTCGGTGCTGCACGCTTCTCTATGGCGCAACCAGAGATTGTTGCTAAAATGACAATGAATAGGGATACGATGTAACTGTTTTTCAAAGGCATGGTGACAGTTGGAAATAGCGGAGGGTGGCAACGGCTTTAACTCTTATTGATGGCTTGCATCGATGTAAGTAAATGTATGAAAACGATAAATGTCCTTTTCTACAATTAGAACCTTCCTATATTAGCGTTCACAATTTTTAAGTTAGCAATATACTCAAAAAACGTTAATCAAGTTCTACGTTGTCATAGAACATTCACGTTAAGCAGCAAAGAGGCGAGTGGTTAGGATAAATTAATAATCAGGCATTTAGCAATGGTTGAATATTGATGCATAAATCAAACCCATTATTATTTGCCCGGCGGAATCCATAAAAGACTCCACAAGCTAGATAAACTTTTAACATGTGCGGCGGCGTTCAGTATCAGGACCATACAATTTACTTTCCCCAACCGGATGCAAAGTTACCGATAAGACTGCGTGGAGGAGGGGTCACATGGGTTACCTGGGGCAGACGACAAAAAGAAGCCATCGGTAAATTTCCCAATGGTGGCTGGGCACGATTGAATTCCATCAAAATGGGCAAGTGGAAACCCTGGCATCCCAAGCCCGTACTGATACCCATTGAGAGTTTCCTGGAAAAAGATCACGACAAACAATCTCACTGGATAACCCTTTCATCCTGCATGACCTTGCAAGGACTACTCGCTGAAAGAAATGGCGAGCAAAGGGTCTATATTGTTACCGAGGAAACACCCCCTGAATATCAATGGATCCACGATCGCTGGCCCAGGTTGATCAAGTTGGCTGATTAACTCATCGATACTGGTGGATTTTTCCCAATTGACAGCACGGAAGAGGGTGTGATTGAATAGAGTAACACTATTCAAGGAGGAGCTCTAACATGTCAACTCATGGCGGAAAACGAGAAAACGCAGGCAGACCCAGTGGTCAGGGCAAATTTGGCGAACCTACCAAAGTCATGCGCATACCCGAGAGCCAGACCGGAACCGTTAAAAATTTTCTGGAAGCGCTGCAGCGCAAGCGATCTCAGGCAGGAAGTGACTCTGCGGTGACAGAAATCAATGTGGACGAGTTTTTTACCCCGGGCATTCCCGAACAGCCCACGCTGCTGCCTCTTTTTTCGACCAAAGTTGCCGCAGGGTTTCCGAGTCCCGCTGATGATTATGTCGAGAAAAGCCTCGATGTCAGCGAATTTCTGATCGACCATGCAGCCTCGACCTTTTTTGTGACGATCAAAGGCGAATCGATGATCGATGTCGGTTTGCTGCCAGACGACAAGGTCGTAGTTGATCGCTCCAAAACCCCTGTGCTGGGCGATATCGTACTGGCCGTGGTCGATCGGGAATTTACAATCAAAATTTATGACCATGGTGCCAATAACATGCCGCGGCTGATGCCGGCCAATTCCTCTGGTGCCTACAGACCCATTTACATTCGCCCCGATATGCAGTTTGAGATCTTTGGTGTGGTGATCGGGTCGTTTCGGCGGTTTAAGTAGGTTATTTCAGCATTTTGCACAGAAACTCTCATTTGCTTGATCATTGCCTTGCCAGGATTAACCTATGCCCCATCGCGCCATTGCACTCATCGACGTTAACAATTTTTATGTCAGCTGTGAGCGCGTGTTCAACCCCCACCTGGAAGGCAAACCAGTCGTCGTGCTATCCAATAACGACGGTTGTGCAGTAGCAAGAAGCAATGAAGTCAAGGCGCTCGGCGTCAAAATGGGACAGCCGTGGTTTCAGCTCAAAGAGCTTGCGCGCAAACATAACATTATCGCTTACTCGTCCAATTACACGCTCTATGCCGACATGAGCAACCGCGTCATGACGATATTGAGCATGTTTAGCCCGCGCCAGGAAATTTACTCGATTGATGAATGTTTTTTGGATCTGACGGGATTTCAGAATCTAACGCCATATGGTCAGGAGATTCGCCAGACCATCAAACAATGGACGGGCCTGCCGGTGTGTGTCGGGATTGCATCAACCAAGACCCTGGCCAAGTTTGCCAACCACATCGCCAAGAAATTCCCGCAACTCGATGGGGTATGCGATTTCAGCAATATGTCTGCGCTTGAGCAAGACATCTGGTGTAAACGAATCGAAGTCGGGGAGATCTGGGGAATAGGGCGGCGCCTAGCGCCTAAGTTGCAACAATATGGTATCCAGACGGTATATGATTTGAAATGCGCATCTCCAATCATCATGCGCAACAAATTCTCTGTCGTGATGGAGAAAATCATCCGCGAACTCAACGGTATCTCTTGCATAGAACTGGAAGAAGTCGCGCAACCCAAGAAGGAAATCGTCTGTTCCCGATCATTTGGCGTGAGGGTCACGCAATTAAGTGAATTAGAAGAGGCGGTATCGCTTTATATGCGCCGTGCAGCGGAGAAACTGCGCCGGCAACATTCCTATGCCGGCGTGGTATCGGTATTCATAAACACCAGCCGATTCAATAAACCGCAAGAAAACTACTGGAATGAGACGACGATTCCGCTGCCAACTCATACTGACAGCACGATTCTTTTAACAAAAACCGCCCTGTGGGGTTTGAGAAGAATATATCGCTGGGGATTCGAGTATCAAAAAGCAGGGGTTCGCCTATCCGGGCTGGTGAATGCCCAAACAAAGCAAGCCGACCTGTTTGGATTGCTTCCCAAGGGCTACACCTCGCAAGAATTGATAGCAGTCATGGACAAGATCAACAACCGTATGGGGGGTGGCACGATTCGCCTGACATCCGAAGGTATCCAGCAGAACTGGATGATGAAGCGGGAGAAAATCAGTCAGGAGTATACGACAAACTGGGATGAACTTCTCAGCGTGTCCTAGATATCTAACATTGAAATCAGAAAAGCCAGGATCTGGTTGTTCTATAAGGCTGATTCGATTCATATCTCACAAGATTTTTAAACAATGCCAATTCAAAACATTTTAGAAGGTCAAGTCAAAGATCTGGGCGGATTTTCTGTTCGTCGAATTCTGCCCAATACCAGGCAACGCATGGTAGGGCCATGGATATTCTTCGATCATATGGGACCAGCAGAATTTAAATCTGGAGAAGGGATTAATGTAAGACCCCATCCTCATATCAATCTTGCAACAGTGACTTATCTCTTTGAAGGAGAGATACTGCACCGCGATTCTCTAGGGAATCATCAGTTAATTCGCCCTGGAGAAATCAATTTAATGGTTGCAGGCAGCGGAATTACGCATTCTGAGCGTGAGAGCGATGAAACGCGCAATACGGTGCATAAACAGCACGGATTGCAGCTCTGGCACGCCTTGCCCGAAAAAGATGAAGAAACAAATCCAACGTTTTATCACTATTCTTATACAGATCTTCCAGCAGTGACCATTGAAGGAGTTCCAGTGCGTGTACTAATGGGTAGCGCTTATGGTGTCACTTCGCCCGTTATTAGCTTCTCTGAGATACTGTATATCGAAGCACAGCTACAATCTAACCAAATACTTCCATTACCTCAGACTGCTGAAGCAGCGCTATATGTTGTGGAGGGCAAGGTATCTATTCAGGGTAAAGAGTTACAGCAATATCAAATGATGACAATGGATAATGCTGGTGAATTGACGGTTACTGCCACCCAGGAGTCACGAATTGTTGTGATTGGTGGTGAGCCGTTAGGTGAGCGGCATATTTACTGGAATTTTGCCTCTAGCCGAAAGGAGCGGATTGAGGAAGCAAAACAGGACTGGCGTGAAGGGAGATTTGCCAAAGTAAAAGGTGATGAAAAGGAATTTATTCCTTTGCCTAAAGATACCGTAGGCAGGTGAGGTTATTATTCCATAAATCAATAAATTAACTCAATTTGGTAGCAAGCGACCGACAATGTGCAACTTGATGTGGATACTATAAAATTTCGATCTATCGTAAAATTATTCTGAATTTACTTCATATCAGCAACAGCATCCGAGAATGCCTTGCCCGGCTTGAATTTAACAACCTTTTTTGCAGGAATCGTTAGAGTTTGACCGGTTGATGGTTTGCGCCCTTCTCGACTTGAACGTTCTGATACTGAAAAAGTACCAAATCCCACTAACTGAACATCATTTCCCTTTGCCATAGCTTCCTGAATAATATCAAGTAAGCCATTCAGCATGACCGTTGTTTGTGATTTGGAAGTTTGGGTGCGTGCAGCAATGGCTTCGATCAGTTCAGTTTTGTTCATGGCATGCCCTAAAAATAATTGATGGGTAGATGCTAATCTATCAGGAGGGCAAAAAACAATGATTTATCTTATTTGTTGAATTTAGTTAGTAACTTATTTAAATTGCCATACCGCCCATATATTTCAGTTTTTCTCGCACTTCAGGTTATTAGCATGAATTTCTTCAATGTAAGAACTTAAAATAAGCCTATGACCAATTATAATTTAATAAGTTAGCTACTCTCTCATGGATTATATAAATAACAAATAAAAAGTATTCAAACTTTGAATTCAAATTTAACTTGATCTACTACAGCTCCAAAATAAGCATTTCATTAAATTGAACATGTAATTCGTTATTGATCAACTATATGGAAAAAAATATATTAACCCTCTCTAAACTCGAACAATACCTTTCCAAAGCCGCTTGGATCTTAAAAGGCCCAGTTGACGCTTCAGATTTCAAAGTTTACATATTTCCTTTGTTATTTTTTAAGCGGATATCGGATGTTTACGATGAAGAATTTCGTATCGCGCTGGAAGAATCTGATGGCGATGAGGAATATGCATCCTTACCGGAATTTCATCGTTTTGAAATTCCTGAAGGCTGTCATTGGAATAATGTACGGGAAACATCAACCAATGTTGGTTTAGCCATAGAAAAAGCATTAAGAGGTATAGAACAGGCCAATCAGGAATTCTTGTATGGCATTTTTGGTGATGCACAGTGGAGCAACAAAAATAAACTCTCTGACAATCTGCTGATCAATTTGGTTGAACACTTTTCTCAGTACACTCTGGGAAATGAAAAAATCAATCCCGATATGCTTGGCCAAGCCTACGAATATCTGATCAAGCATTTTGCCGATCTTACCAACAAAAAAGCCGGGGAGTTTTATACCCCCCGTTCTGTCGTGCATTTATTGGGATTAATCCTTGATCCACACGAGGGTGAAAGTATTTATGATCCAGCGTGCGGTACCGGCGGTATGTTGCTCGAATGTGTCGATCACCTTAAACATAACAAAGATGATTTCCGGACGCTAAAACTCTACGGCCAAGAGAAAAACCTGACATCCAGCTCAATCGCCCGAATGAATATGTTTTTGCACGGCATCGAAGATTTTGAAATCCTCCGGGGCGATACGTTACGCAACCCGGCCTTTTTTGAAGCCGATGGACTAAAAACCTTTGATTGCGTAATCGCCAATCCACCTTTTTCCTTAGATAATTGGGGAGCAGGAAACTGGATGAATGATTCCTTTGGTCGAAATATTGGTGGAGTGCCACCTAAAAGTAATGGCGACATGGCTTGGGTGCAGCATATGGTCAAATCCATGAACAGCACTGGCAGAATGACTGTCGTGCTACCGCACGGTGCATTGTTCCGTAAAGGGGCTGAAAGCACTATTCGGCAAGCCTTGATAGAGCAGGATTTGCTGGAAGCCGTAATTGGCCTGGGATCAAATATTTTCTATGGAGCTCAACTGGCTGCTTGTGTAATGGTATTCAAGCAAAACAAAGCTCTCGAGAAAAAACACAAAGTCCTTTTTATCGATGCTTCCGATCAAATCAGTGTTGGTAGAGCTCAAAATTACCTCGAGCCGATGCATGTCAAACAGATTCATGACTGGTATCAAGCTTATCGTGATGTCGAGAACTACGTAAAAGTGGCCACGATCGATGACCTCAAAGAAAACAATTACAACCTGAACATACCACTCTACGTGGAAAAAATCATTGAGGATAACTTACCGAGTGTAGAAGAGGCATTGAGCGATTTGAAGGCCGCTTGGCAAGCCAGTTTAGAAGCAGAAGAAAAATTCAAAACCATATTAAAAGGATTTCTCAAATGAAAATGCCATCTAGCTCTGCTCAGGATAGACCAATCCAAGTTTGGTTCCAACGCATCCAAAATGGTGAAATTAAACTGCCTCGCTTCCAGCGCCACCAGGCGTGGGATAAAAACCGCATATGCAGTTTGTTAGATACTGTAACCAAAAATTTACCGCTTGGCGTTACACTTCTGCTAAATGTTAATGAAGAGCAATTCGTCTCACGGTACTTGGCAACTGCACCGGAAACCAGTGTTCGCGTTACCGAACACTTGTTAGATGGGCAACAGCGCCTTACTGCTCTCTGGAGAACTTTGCAAAATAACTACACAGACGCAACCTACTTTCTTTACCTGCCCCTGTTTGATCAATATAAAGAAACATCACAAGAATCAGACGAATCCCAAATTTGGCATGTCAGCCGTTGGATCAATAAAAACAATGCCAAAATGCCACTGTGGGCTGATATCCCTCAAAGCTGCCTTAACCGTGGGCTCATTCCTATGCAGTTATTTAGACCAGGAGATATCGCATCAGAAATCGATGTCTGGGTTGATTCCGCACTAGCTGTGTCCAAACCAAAACCAAGCACCGAAGAATTTGAAGCGTTGCTTACCCAATGGATGGAACAGAAGAACCAGGTAAAAACAACAATCCGCGACTTTAGGGAAACCATCGCGCACTTCAATCTACCTTATCTCGCCTTACCAGCACAAACTTCGAAAGACACTGCGTTGCAGGTATTCATCAACATGAATACCAACAGCAAGCCCTTATCCCAATACGACATCATTCGTGCAGAAATAGAAGGTGTTAAAGGTGTTTCACTGGATGACTATCAGCATCAGTTAAACACAACTCACCCCAATATTCAGTATTACTACGAATTACCGTTTTTGATCCTGGCTACTTCGGCACTTATCCAAAACAAGCTACCAAACCAAAAGGGCATGTGGGATATGAGCAAGGATGAGATGGTAAACAACTGGAATAAGATGACCGATGGATTATCCAAAATGGCATTACTCTTGGAATCCCAAGGTATTCCTGATCGGGATCGATTACCAACCAATGCGGTATTAGCCGTGATTGCCGCTTTGTATGTCTATATTCCGGAAACCCTTGATCAAAGAGGGAGATTTGAAACATTGCTAAAAAAGTATCTTTGGTCCAGCTTTTTTACCAGCCGTTATGAAAATTCTGCTGCGACCCATGCTTATAGCGATTTTGTTGCTCTCAAAAACATCATAGAAGGTAAGCAGAAAAAAGAAAGCGTTCCATGGAATGAATCCGATGTACCTGTGTTTAATAGAGAGCTTCATCCACTTGTTACCGAAGATGAACTCCTGCGTGTAGGTTGGCCTAAGCGGGAAAATATCCGTGGTAGGGCAATACTAGCTATTTTCAGCAAACTTGGAGCTTATGATTTTGCCGATGGAGCGCAACTTACCCGCGCTCAGTTAATCAGCGGAAAACGGCATTACCACCATGTATTTCCAGATGCGCTGCTCACTGAAGAAGGCATTGAAAGCTCTCTGGCGTTAAATTGCGCACTGATTACCGATAAAACCAATCTAAACATCAGCAACAAAGACCCGCTGGATTATCTGAAAGAACGATATAACTGGACCAGCGAAGACATTGTCAATGATCGATTGAAATCACACCTGATTCCCATCCAAGAACTGAAATGCGGCGGTTATGAAAGTTTGTCCGAGGCTGACAAACATGAAAAGGTTAACCAGGATTTCAAAAACTTCATTCAAAAACGCGCAGCCTATGTCATCAAAGCGGTCGAATTATTAGTCGAAGGACGAAACATTCATGCCAGCGAAATCATCAACGCCGTCGAGAATGTTCAAGCGATCAATCCTGAGGAAGCCAGCGCATGACCCAGCAAGAACTGGAAAAATACCTGTGGGGTGCGGCTACCGCTTTGCGTGGCACCATTGATGCCGGGGATTACAAGCAATACATCTTTCCCTTGCTGTTTTTCAAGCGCATTTCCGATGTCTACGATGAAGAGTTTGCCAATGCCCTGGCTGAAAGCGATGGCGATAAGGTATACGCTGCTTTTGCCGAAAACCACCATTTTCAGATTCCCGACAGCGCGCACTGGAAGGATGTCCGCGAAAAAACCGTCAATATCGGCACGGCATTGCAGGAAGCGATGCGGGCTATTGAACAGGCGAATCCAGATACCTTGTTCGGTATTTTTGGTGACGCCAGTTGGACCAACAAAGATCGCTTGTCTGATGCCATTCTCACCGACCTGATGGAGCATTTCTCTCAGCACAAGCTTAACATCAGCAATGTGCCGGATGATCAGCTAGGTAATGCCTACGAATACCTGATTAAAGAGTTTGCCGACGACAGCGGACATACCGCCGCCGAGTTTTATACCAACCGCACTGTGGTCAAACTGATGACGCTGATCATGGACCCGCAGCCCGGCGAAAGCGTCTATGACCCGACCTGCGGCTCCGGTGGCTTATTGCTGAACTGCGCCTTGCATTTGAAAGAGGAAGGCAAGGAATACCGCACCCTCAAGTTGTATGGCCAGGAGATTAACCTGCTCACGTCCGCGATTGCCCGCATGAACATGTTCTTGCACGGCATTGAAGAATTCAGCGTCGTACGCGGCAATACCTTAACCTATCCGGCCTTCCTAGAAAACGACGAATTGAAGACCTTCAATGTCATTCTCGCAAATCCGCCGTACTCAATAAAATCCTGGGACCGCAAAGCGTTTGAGAGCGATCCTTTTGGACGTAATCTTTGGGGCACGCCGCCACAAGGTTGTGCCGATTATGCGTTTCAGCAGCATATTCAAAAAAGTCTCGATGCGAAGAATGGCCGCTCTATTACCTTATGGCCGCATGGGATCTTGTTTAGGGACGCAGAAGCCCAGATGCGCCGAAAAATGATCGAACAGGATTTAGTGGAATGTGTGATCGGTTTGGGGCCGAACTTGTTCTACAACTCGCCAATGGAAGCCTGTTTGCTAATTACCAAAATCAACAAACCAGCCAGCAGAAAAGGCAAAATCTTGTTTATCAACGCGGTAAATGAAGTTAAACAGGAAAAGAATATAGGTTTCCTTGAAGAGCAGCATATAAACAAGATATTCAAGGCTTACCAATCATTTACTGATAAAGAAAACTTTGCTGCTTTAATGACTATTGAAGATGTATTAGCCAAAAAAGGCAATATGGCGATCAATCTTTATGTGCGACCAAACACGTTGAACTTAGAAAATTCAATTTCATTTGACGAGGTTTATCAGCAATGGAATGAATCAGCGGATGCATTGAAATCGTCGATAGAGGTGCTTTTTAAAACATTAACTGCTTTATGAATAAGCTGTTGAATAAAAGTTTGTCAATCGACAAAAGTAATTGGACCAAAGTTAAATTAGGTGAAGTGGTCGCTGAACCCAGAGATACCGTAAAGGATTTTGAGACCGAGCAGATAGTACATGTCGTAGGGCTGGAGCATATCGACTCGGAAGATATTCATTTGCGTCGCTCGGCCGACAGGGAGAGCAGCACCACCTTCACAAAAAAGTTTTCAGCAGGTGATGTGTTGTTCGGTCGTCGCAGGGCATATTTAAAAAAGGCAGCTCAAGCAAAATTTTCCGGTATTTGTTCTGGAGACATTATCGTCATGCGAGCAAATAAAGGCTTATTGCCGAATTTACTACCTTTCGTGGTCAACAATGATAAGTTTTTTGATTATGCCGTGACGCATTCGGCTGGTGGCTTGTCACCTCGCGTTAAATTTAAAGACCTCGCTCATTATGAATTTCTGCTTCCTCCAAAAGATCAGCAAGCGAAATTGGCTGAATTGATTTGGGCTATGGATGAAGTGGTTGAAAATGATTTATTTCTTTTGAATACATTGAAACGGTCAACTCAGAATTTCTTTGAAAACCGAGTCTGTGAGGCGCAAGGTGAAAAGGTATTTCTTTCCGAAGTATTGATTCCAAAAAATGAGAAAAGCACAGTACCTCATATGAGAGATCGATATATAGGATTGGAGAATGTCGAGTCAGGTGCATTTTTTTGTACTGATTTTTCTGATTCAAGTACCACAGAGGCTCAATGTAATTGTATAGATGAAGGTGATTTATGCTATAGCAAGTTGAGACCTTACCTTGATAAAGCATTTATTGCTACTTTTGATGCTGTTTCATCAACTGAATTATTGGTATACAAAACAAGGCGCGTATCAAGAGAATATGTTTTGCATATCTTTCATAGCAAATCTTTCATCAACTATATTTCAGGAAAAGGATTTGGCACAAAGATGCCAAGGGTCAATCATAAAATTATTGGTGAGTTTTCAATCAAAATTATTCCAAACGAATCTGATTTACTTAAAGAAATGGCCAGATTTCAGGATTTAGAATTCAAATTAAATTTAAAACTACGAAATTCTAAATCTCTCCAAAAGAGCCTAATCAACCAAATCTTCTAACCATGACTTTCACCGAATTGAACAGTGTTGAGCATTACATCATTCACCAAATCAGCGGCGTGAATCTGAACGCAAACAAGGTGGCAGATCCTAAAGCGAGTTATGGAGCACAGTGGATTTATCAGTCAGCGGATGAATTAGCGCGCGGCATCAATGAAGTGCTGGTGGAAAGCGAACTCAAAGCTGCTCTGCTGCGCTTGAATCCTGAAATCAATCTTCGCCAGGAACTAGCCGACGAGGTAATTTACAAACTGCGAGCGATTCTGATTTCGGTAAATCAAATCGGCTTGGTCAAAGCCAATGAAGAGTTCTTTAAATGGCTGAGCGGTGAGAAGACCATGCCGTTTGGCGAAAACAACCGCCATGTACCGGTTCGTTTGCTGGATTTTGACGATTTGACCAATAACCGCTATGTCGCCACCAATCAGTTCCGTATCCATCACCGCGAAACCAAAATCCCTGACATTGTGTTGTTGATTAACGGTATTCCGATGGTGGTCGGCGAAGCGAAAACACCGATCCGTCCTTCGGTCAGTTGGCTGGATGGCGCACATGAAATTCACACCGTCTACGAAAATGCAGTGCCGCAATTGTTTGTGGGTGCATTTAAACAAACGACACCAAAGTCCCATAGGATTTTTTTCAACACCACAGCTGACGTGGCTTTGAACCAAATCAGAGCTTCCCAATTTTAGTCCGATTTCCAGTCCGGATTTTTGGGAACT
>Ga0209063_1000265_pt1 | contig 44493 bp, 38 predicted proteins | sample KloWWTmeKNB19Kit_FD_187177 | JGI IMG/M metagenome (GOLD analysis project Ga0209063, IMG submission 187177) | Active sludge microbial communities from Klosterneuburg, Austria, studying microevolution and ecology of nitrifiers - Klosterneuburg... | ecosystem: Engineered > WWTP > Aerobic digester >... | reverse complement strand
TCAACGCGCTGTGGATCTTTCGCAATGCCTCGGAAGAGATCGGTTGTTGGGCGTGTTTGTTGGTGACAAAGTCCATGACCATGATGCCCCAAGCACGACTGGAATTGACGATACCGCCATAGATGGTACGAGCCTCCCACAAACGGTCATAGGTTGCGTTGTTCTTGAACCCCGTGATGAATGCTACTGCAGTTCCCACCAAAGCGATCGGTACCCATGGGATCGTTGGCCAAGTCCAATCCAAGAACTGGTAAAGCATTGTGGGTATGCTGGCCAATACCAGGTAGAATAGGATATCGCGGCGGGTCCATCGGATAACTTCCTTGAACGTGAATCTGCGGCCTGCGTGCATGTGTATGTAAAGCTTTTGGTATTTCGGCTGCTGTGGTGCCGAATGTAGGACGGGGAAGTGACTAGCGTCAGCAGTGATCCAAACGAACTGCCTATTTTTGACCCATGTTCCGCGCCTCGGGGGTCCTTGTCCTGTGCTTGTTCACAGCAATGCTCTTTGCGCCAATGGCTGTTCTGGTGGAATTCCACGTACACCGGGCACAGATCGAAAAGGAGCTCTGTGTGCAACGCGATGTGGTCGAAGCCATGAGGACCTGCCACGGTGAATGCCAACTTTCAAAACGTTTTAGGGCGCTCGAATCAGAATCTGCTCAAGAACTGCCGGTAGAACGGCTCCAAGTTCGACTGGAGCCACAAGTACCGGTCGATCCAGTGGTGGCCATACTTCTTTTGCCTTGCTCCGAGAGGATATTTCCACGTGTGAACGCAGCGATAAGGACCGGTTTCTTCCGATCCGACGACCACGTGCCTCGAGGGTAGTTCAAGACAGCTCGACTTCTGGTAAGAGGAACTTGCCATGAACGCGGGCATTTGAACATCCATTCCTTCAACAAGTAGGATAGATCCAATTCCCTATGAAGACCTTTCTGGTCGGATGGTTGTTGCTATGTGCTTCAACCGTTGGCCACTGCTGCGATGTATGCGGCATTTATTTGGGCATTCAGCCGAACGACCGGGCCAGCTCCATCTCGTTGATGTACAGGTACCGCCGCCTCGAAGGCAACCTGCTGGTGGGTGGTGTGCCAACAGCACAGCCAAAGCATGGCGGACATGGTGCCACTCCGACAGTTGCGCGCACTATTCACTACAAGGAACTCTACCAGGTGGCGGAACTCCGCGCTGACCTTTGGTTCAGTGATCGTTTCGCGGTGTTGGTTTCGGTCCCAATGGTGAACAACTATCAAGCGACTGACGGTTTTGCTCGAAGCGATGTTTACGGCTTGGGCGACCCGCTGTTCATTGCACGGTACCTGGTGGCGAATACCAAGTCCAATTCGACGGATGATCGTGTGGTCCACCGATTCATGGTCGGTGCCGGTGCGAAAGTGCCGCTGGGAACTACAAAGGCCCTGTACAACAACGCCGAAGTGCCCATGGACCTGCAACCCGGTACCGGAACATGGGATGCGCTTGCCTCCTTGGAATACAAGATGCGTTTCCGGAAGAACGGTCTCGGCATATCCATGATCGGCCGGTACAATACCGTGAACTCCAATAGCGCACGGCTGGGGCATGGCCTGAGTACAACGGCAGAGTATTTCCACCAGTTCAACTTCGGTGAGAACTGGAAATTCGCCCCCTCCTTGGGCGCCTATCACGAACTGTACGGCATGGATGCCAGCAACGGCGAAAGCCTTGATGGTACCGGCAGTTCAACCCTGTTCGCCCACGTGGGAACCCGCGTGTGGTGGCGCAGCTGGGGCATTTCAGCCAACTTCCAATATGCAGTGTTGCATGATCTGGGAACGCTGATGGTGCCCAACCGCGAACGTTTTGTAGCAGGTATCACGTACAACCTCATCAAGTCCTAAAACCGAACATGAACAAACTAACAGTTACCCTGGCCTTATTGGCCACCAGTTCCGCGCTTTTCGTTGCCTGTAAAAAGGACCCTGTGGAACCCACACCACCGACACCTGCCGCTAACACTTCGGAAGTAAAGGTCCAATTCAACTTCCTTCACTTCGGTTCTGCTTTCGATATGGCAGAAACCTACTTCGATATGGAGGGCAACAACATTCGGTTCACCGACCTGCGGTTCTATGCCTCGCACATTGAACTGACCAATGATGTCGATGTGCAAGTGGCCGAATTCCCCAATTCAAAAATGCTGGTGAACGCCGCTGCCAGTCCTTCTGATAATCTGTTCTCCTTAGGGTCCATGAGCTCACCTGCCCATGTTCACGAAGCACACATCCAGTTGGGTCTGGATTATGATGACAACCACAGTGACCCCACAGTAGAGCCATACCCATTGAACGTGGCCGAAATGATGTGGTCGTGGACCAGTGTCCGTAAATTCCTGCGAATGGAAGGGTATGTGGACATGGACAACAACGGTTCATACGAGGTGGGAGTTGACTCAACTTTCGCATACCATTGCGTGGGTGATGCACTCGTTCGCGATACCCACGCGCACGTGCATCAGGAAGTCGTTGCCGGCTCCCCGCTCACCATTCAGGTGAATGTGGATGTGGCCACCTTGTTGAGCAATATGGATCTCTTGGGCAACCCGACCGCCCACGGGGAAGGAGCACTGAACGTTATGGCGATGGACAGTCTGGCCGCCTCGATCGAAGACTGACCGTTGATCCTTTCTGAATACAACGGGCGGATCGGAAACGGTTCGCTCGTTTTGCTTTGGGGTGAAGAAATGGACGAAAATGGACAGGGAAGGCATCAGCCAATACCAGTCTATTTTCGTCCATTAAAGTCCACGGCTTACCTTTTATTTTGAAGAAACATTGGGGCCTTTACACGGCTACTGCATCACTCCGCGCACAACCTTACCTTTGCGGCCCCAAACCGTATCCTTCAACATGGCCCAAATTTTCGATCTCGATATGATCCAAGCGGTATATGACCGCTATCCCGCACGTGTTGCTGCTGCCCGCAAGGCCGTTGGCAAGCCGCTCACCCTTACCGAGAAGATCCTGTACACCCATTTGTGGGATGGCGAGGCGAACACGGTATTCGGCAGGGGAAAGGATTATGTCGATTTCGCACCGGACCGCGTGGCCATGCAGGATGCCACGGCCCAAATGGCCTTGTTGCAGTTCAAGACCACCGGCCGTAAGCAAGTGGCCGTCCCCAGTACGGTCCATTGCGATCACTTGATCCAAGCCCGAGTTGGTGCAAAAGAGGACCTGAAAGAAGCATTGTTGAAGAGCAACGAAGTATTCAATTTCCTTGAGAGCATCAGCAACAAATACGGCATCGGCTTTTGGAAACCGGGTGCAGGGATCATTCACCAAGTAGTGCTTGAGCAGTACGCGTTTCCTGGTGGACTTATGATCGGCACCGACAGTCATACCGTGAATGCCGGCGGTTTGGGCATGGTGGCCATTGGTGTGGGCGGTGCTGATGCCTGTGACGTGATGAGCGGCCTCGCCTGGGAACTGAAATGGCCCAAGATCATCGGTGTGAAGCTCACCGGTAAATTGAGCGGATGGGCTTCTTCCAAGGACGTGATCCTGAAGGTGGCCGGTATACTTACGGTGAAGGGCGGAACAGGTGCGATCGTTGAGTATTTCGGTCCGGGTGCCGAGAGCCTGAGCTGCACAGGCAAAGGAACCATCTGCAACATGGGTGCGGAGATCGGTGCAACAACGAGCACCTTCGGCTACGATGACAGTATGCGTCGCTACTTGAAGGGGACAGGCCGCACAGAACTCGCCGACATGGCGGATAAAGTTGCCGAACACTTGAACGGGGACCCCGAAGTTTACGCGGATCCCGAGAAGTATTTCGACCAAGTGATCGAACTGGACCTGAACACCTTGGAGCCGCATGTGAACGGTCCATTCACTCCTGATCTCGCATGGCCGATCAGCAAATTCGCCGCTGCGGTAAAGGAGAACAACTGGCCCGAAGAGTTGGAGGTCGGTTTGATCGGATCTTGCACCAATAGCAGCTACGAAGACCTAACCCGCAGTGCATCCATCGCCCAACAAGCTGTGGACAAGAAGTTGAAAGTGAAGAGCGAATTCACGATTACACCGGGCAGCGAACAGGTGCGCTACACCGCAGAGCGTGATGGAATTTTGGAAACCTTTGATAAAATGGGCGGTGTGGTGCTCGCGAACGCATGTGGACCCTGCATCGGCCAGTGGGCGCGGCATACGAACGACCCCAACCGGAAGAATTCCATCATCACCAGTTTCAACCGCAACTTCGCCAAGCGCAACGATGGCAATCCGAACACGCATGCTTTCGTCGCCGGACCGGAGATCGTAACGGCCATGGCCATTGCCGGTAGACTTTCCTTCAACCCGCTGACCGACGAATTGGTGAACGAGGAAGGAGTGAAAGTGAAATTGGACGAGCCGAAGGGGTTGGAACTTCCGCCACAAGGTTTTGATGTGAAGGATGCCGGTTTCAAAGCGCCAGCATCGGACGGTGCTTCCGTTGAAGTGATCGTAAAGCCGGACAGTGAGCGCCTCCAGTTGCTGGAGCCGTTCGCTGCATGGAACGGTAAGAACATCACCGATGCCGTGGTGTTGATCAAGGCGAAAGGCAAGTGCACCACCGACCACATCAGCATGGCCGGCCCATGGCTGCGCTACCGCGGTCATTTGGACAACATCAGCAACAACACGTTGATCGGTGCCACCAATGCGTTCAATGGAGAAACCGATAAGGTGAAGAACCAGCTTACCGGTGAATACGGTGCGGTGCCTGCAATGCAGCGCGACTACAAAACAAAAGGCCAACCGAGCATCATCGTTGGCGACCACAATTACGGCGAGGGCTCCAGCCGCGAACATGCGGCCATGCAACCGCGCTTTCTCGGTGTCAGTGCCGTTTTGGTGAAGAGCTTCGCCCGTATCCACGAGACCAATTTGAAGAAGCAGGGCATGCTCGCCCTCACCTTCGTCACCGAGGCGGATTACGACAAGATCCAAGAGGATGATCGGATCGACTTTACGGACCTTACTTCCTTTGCCCCTAACAAGCCGCTCACCTTGGTCTTCAAGCACAAGGACGGTTCCAGCGATACCATCATGTGCAACCAGACCTATAACGAAGCGCAGATCGGTTGGTTCAAGGCCGGCAGCGCACTGAACATTATTCGCGAGGCACAGAAGGGATAGCGGAATTGAGCCTTGTTCGCCGCAATTCTCAACGGTGGCATGGATATTGGCCTTTGGCACCGTTCATCTATCTTGCCCGACCGCCAGAACTGATCGATCCAGCTTACGACGCTCTACGAAACACACCACCCATGACCCGGACCTTACTCCTTTGTTCACTCGCCTTCCTAAGTACAGCCACCCAAGCCCAACTTATCGATCACGATCGCAACTGGGTAAGCAATGGCGATTTCGAGACCGTGGAAGGGAAGAAATTGAAGCGCACTGGAGGCATTGAATACGCAACCGGCTGGGGCTCGGCAACCAAGCAGAAGGCGGATCTGTTCAGTGAAGATGCCACGAATGAAACGGGGATCTCCGTGCCGAAGAACTTTGCTGGTGAACAAAGCGCCCTGAGCGGGATCAACTACGCCGGGGTCCGTTGGTGGAGCTATGGTAACAAGGAACCTCGCTCGTACCTCCAATCCAAATTGGCCAAGCCGATGAAGAAGGATTCACTTTATTGCGTGAGCTTTTATGTGAACCTTGGTGACTTGAGCAAGTATGCCACCGGGGAACTTGGTGCGTACTTCGGCAAACAGCGCATTGAACAAGAGGATGCAGCAAGCTTGACCTACGAAGTGAAGGTGCCGCAGCTACGCACAAAGATCTATGATGATGTATTCAGTTGGCAAGGAGTGTGTGGCGCATACAAGGCCGATGGCTTTGAACAGTTCCTCACCATCGGTAATTTCTCAGCGAACGAAAAGACAGCGAATTCCAAGGTGAAACGCCCGCGTGGCGAAACACGCCAACAGGTCTTCAGTGCATATTACTACATCGATAATGTGGAAGTGTATCCGATCAAGAACCGGGGAGAGTGTTCCTGTGAGCAGCTGGACAACGCCGAAAGTGAATACATCTTCAGCGCTAAAGAAGCGAATAATCCCAACTTGAAGCCTACCGACAAATTGGATCGTCAAACCTTCTACTTCAAGCGTTTCCAAAGAGGGATCGACGTTGCCATGGAATCCCGGTTGAACGATATGGTGGAGATCCTTAAAGCTGACCTGACCTTGAAAGTGAAGTTGATCGGCCATATGGACGCCACTGAAATGGAGCGTACCCGCGTGCGCCCAGATCTGCTCGTTCTGGGCAAGGAAAGGGCCGAAGTCTTGCGCGATGCGCTCGTGGAATCCGGTATCGATACAACCCGGATCATAGTTGAGTCCAAAGCAGGGGATACTCCTGTGGACGATACCGGTACGGACCTCGGTATGAGCAAGAACCGCCGCGTGGAGGTTGACGTGGTGAAGTGATCCCTCCATACCTTCCGCCCCATGCAAAAGGGCGACCCACGGTTGATACGTGGTTGGACGATGTACGATTGGGCCAATTCGGTCTACTCGCTAACGATCACCTCGGCGGTCTTCCCGATCTTCTACGCCGCGATCACCATTGTAGAAGGGAATGATCTTGTGCTGGAGAGGTATGGCCTGCCTGCTCAATCCCTTTACTCGTACGCCTTATCCGCCGGCTTCCTATTGGTCGCCATCATTTCGCCGATCCTTAGCGGTATTGCCGACCACACCGGACAGAAGAAGAAATTCCTAAAGGCTTTCTGCTACTTGGGTTCCATCAGCTGCGCGGGACTTTTCTTTTTCGGGCTTGAGAACCTGTGGATCGGCCTTGCTCTGGTCATGCTTGCATGCATTGGCTTCAGCGGCTCGTTGATCTTCTACGATGCATTCCTACCCGAGATCGCCGAACGGGAGGACCATGACCGTATAAGTGCACGTGGCTACACGATGGGCTACTTGGGTAGCGTGCTGTTGTTGATCATCAACCTCATGATGGTGATGAAGCCGCAGTGGTTCGGGATACCGGACAAGGACGGCCTGCCAGCCCGGATCACGTTCATTACGGTTGGGATCTGGTGGGCTGGATTCGCTCAATTTGCATTCCGTGTTCTACCGGACAATCCATACGGCCGAAAGCCCACTGGAAATGTTGTGGCGAACGGCTATCGCGAGTTACGTAAAGTGTGGAAGGAACTGCAAAGTACCCGCAGGTTGAACAGTTTCCTCATGGCCTTCTTCGTCCTGAACATGGGGATCCAGACCGTGATGTACCTAGCCGTTACATACGCTAAGGTAGAGGTGCAGGAAATGGATGCCAATGGTGTGGCAGGACCGATCAGCGATGCGAGTCTGATCATCAGCATCCTGCTCATACAATTGGTCGCGGCTGTTGGTGCCTTCTTGTTCGTGAAGTTGAGCAAGCTTTTCGGGAACGTGCGTGCTCTTATGATCGGCTGTTCTGTTTGGATCTTGCTGTGCGTTGGGGCATATATGGTGCATTGGGCCAGCGAATTCTACCTTCTGGCCTGTGGTGTCGGTCTCGTTATGGGTGGGAGCCAAGCACTTTCGCGAAGCACGTATTCCAAGTTCCTGCCCGATACCATTGACCATGCTTCGTACTTCGCATTCTACGATGTGAGCTTTTACATGAGCACGGTACTCGGCACCTTCGCCTACGGCCTGGTCTTCCAACTGACAGGAGACCTTCGCAATACCGTGGTGATCATCGGGAGTTTCTTCGTGGTGGGATTGGTGCTGCTCTTTATGGTGCCGAATGAGGAGGTTGAGTTGAAGAGTTCATAGGTTGAGGGTTGAAAAGGTTGATGAAGTTGAGGGCTTGCCTGCCGATGGCATGGTTGAATGGTTGGCAGTTGCGCGCATTCAACTTCTCAACCGCCTCAACCTCTCAACCCCTAACATTAATTTCGCGCTGGTCAGCGACCAAACATGGAGAATCTAAAGAACTGGGATGTCGTGATCGTTGGTGGTGGCATCGTTGGTGCTGCGACCATGTACAAGTTACAGACCCGTTTTCCCAAGCTGCGCTTGCTATTATTGGAGAAAGAGAAGGCCCTCGCCGATCACCAGACAGGACATAACAGCGGTGTGATCCACAGTGGGATCTACTACAAGCCCGGCAGTTCCAAGGCACGCAATTGCGTGAAGGGAAGGAGGGAATTGGTAGCATTCGCCAAGGACCATAGGATCAAACACGATATCTGTGGCAAGCTGATAGTGGCCACAAAGGCCGAGGAATTGCCCCGATTGGAAAAGATCTTTTCAACGGGGATGGCCAACGGCATTGAGGATATGGAACGGGTCTCTGCAGCGCAGATCAAGGAGATAGAACCGTTCTGTGTCGGGATCGAAGGAGTGCGCGTGGGGTGTACCGGGATCATCGATTTCCGAGGTGCCACGGAGAAGATGGCTGAGATCGCTTTGGGCATAAACTCGCATAGCAGCGTCAATTTGAACGAGGAGTTCCTGGGCGTTGAACAACAAGGCGAAGTGAGCATCGTGCGTACCTCGAAAGCGACTTACAATACACGCTATGCGATCTTCTGCGGAGGGTTGCAAAGTGATCGTTTGGCCAAGAAGGACGGGGCAGAGGTCAAGGAACGGATCGTTGGGTTCCGAGGCGATTATTACGATCTCACTCCTGCGGGAAAACACAAAGTGAAGCACCTCATCTACCCTGTTCCGGATCCCCGTTTCCCCTTCCTCGGTGTCCATTTCACACGCATGACCGATGGTAGCATCGAATGCGGCCCGAACGCGGTGTTCACTTTCAAACGCGAAGGCTACGGCAAGACCGACTTCGATATGAAGGACACTCTGGATGCCCTTTCGTACGGCGGTACCTGGAAGCTCTTCATGAAGAACATGAGCTACGGGATCAATGAATACAGAAGGGCATTCAGCAAGCGCCTTTTCCTGAAGACCCTTTGCACCTTGATCCCATCACTGACCATGGAGGATATTGAACCGGGACGAGCAGGGGTACGCGCAATGCTCCTAGGCCGCGATGGTGCCATGGTGGATGATTTCCGCATTGAAAGACGTGGTGATCACATACATGTGCTCAACGCACCATCTCCGGCAGCAACGGCATGCCTTGCGATCGGCGAACAGATCGTGGATATGGCGGTGGAACAACTGAAGATCGGTCAGTAACGCTAAGCGCAGCCAAAGGATCGTCCCTCCGGAAACTGGGAGCGATCGCAGTCCCGAAGTACTGTGGGAGGGGACCCAGTTTCCCGCAAATGCTGCGGGACGGAGTCTCACCAATGCCTCGCGTGGGTCATTTGTGAGACTCCGGGTCTTCAGTCGCGAAAGCCTCCTTTCGCCCGGAGTGACGATCGGGCGGGTCATAGGTCGCAGAGCCTCCCTAGGCCCGGAGTGACGATCGTTGGGTCAACGGTCGCGGGCCACTCTTCGCCCAGTACGACGGTAGTTGGGGCTCGGGTTCAAACGATCTTGTACTGCTCGTTCACCTCGGTCCAATTCCACAAGAAGTAGCCCATCAAACCGTTCAACCGTTTCAGGATGATCGGGTTCGGAGCTTTCATCTCGCGGAAGTACGTGTCCTGGAAACAGAACAGATCGTATTGCTGGAAGAGCACCTTACCCATGGCGTAGACCGTGTTCTTGCTGGGGAAATTCAAACGTGACATTTGGCTTTGCAAGCGTTGTACCTCGCGCTCCAAGTCGGTGGTCTTCAGTCCGGTGGCTTGTGCGAATTTGGAAATGGACAAGGCCGCAATGCGACGGTCCGCTCCAGGGCCCAGGATCCGCTGTGCCTCCATCAAGTTCGCGGCCAGTACAACCAAGGCAAATGCACCGTCATCGGTCTCTGCAATGGCCGGGTCCACCACGAATTCAGGAGACTCGTTGATCTCTGCGGCCACCGCTGGAAAACCCTGTTCGCTCAGCTCAAGAATGGCGTTCACGAAAACGTTGGCCAACTTCTCCTCCGTTATCTTCTTCTTTCCAAAAAGTGTTGCGATCATGGCGTAAACGTTCGTGCGAAGTTCGACGGATCCTTTGATGGGATCGACGGAGGAGCCGAACGATTGTGAACAAGGTTATCCACCTTTCACCGCATGTGCGCAAGAGCCCACACTTTGGTTGCAGTTCACGTCCGAAGATCATCGTGCGAGCCCTCATCAGGTGCTATGGATCTACGTTCTTTGTTGGACCATGGTGAGTTCATCTTTCAAGACATTGCTTCTTATGGCAGGGCTTTTCATGGCATCTGGGATCGCTGCCCAGACCGAATTGGACGAACGTGCCCAGATCGACCTCAAGGACGGTATAACCTTGACCCGCGCGCCGGTATTCCAATTCAACTTGCGCTTTCGCATGCAGAATCGACTGGGCTACACTTCGAACAACGGGGAAGACCTCAGCGTAAAGTCGGTGGACGCGCGTGTTCGCCGGATGAGACTAAGGTTCGATGGTTACGTAGTGAACGATCGTTTACGCTACTATATCCAATTGAATTTCGCGCGGGCCGATCTGGATCAGGATGCCCAAGGAGTAGTGCAACCCGTGCGGGATGCCTTGGTCTATTACCACTTCAAGAAAGATCTGTACATCGGTTTTGGACAGGGCAAATTGCCAGGGAACCGGCAACGCGTGAACAGTTCCGGCAATCTCCAGTTCCCGGACAGATCCATCGCGAATGGCGCGTTCACTCTGGATCGCGATTTTGGGCTCTTTGCATATTGGACCATTCCGGTTGGTGGCCAAGAGTTTCAAATGAAGGGTGCGATCTCCTCCGGGAACGGTAGGAATGCAGCCCCCGATGTTGGTGGTATGGCCTACACCGGCCGGTTGGAGTGGTTGCCTTTTGGCGCGTTTACGAACAAGGGTGAATACAGTGAAGGTGATCTGGAGTTCGAACCGCGCCCCAAGCTCTCCATCGGATCGGCCTATAGCCACAACGATAGAGCCACTCGGACCGGCGGGCAATTGGGCCAAGACCTGTATGCGCTTACGAATATCAATACGCTCATTGTGGACATGCTGCTGAAGTACAATGGCTATGCCCTGAGCGCAGAATTCTTCGATCGCAGAAGCCCTGCGCCGATCACAACGAATGCGGAAGGACAAGTCCGTTTCGTTACCACTGGCCGTGGTTTGAATACGCAATTCAGCAAGGTGCTTCAAAGCAACTACGAAGTCGCAGGTCGTTATTCATTGGTCGATCCCGGAAGTGAGGTGGCCGGTCTTACCCGTCGAACGGAGGAAGCACTTTTCGGTTCAACCAAATACCTGAAAGGACACCGGGTAAAACTTCAGGCATACGCAGGCTATCGCTGGCAGGACGGGATCGCGTCGTTCGATCACGCGGGGAATGCATGGACCTTCCTCTTCCAAGTCGAATTCGGGATCTGAGTGGATATTGGGAAACCTTTCATCGACCCACCTTACGGTAGTTTCTGCTCGCCGATCGTGACGGGATCACCTAGGAAATGCGGCTCTTTTCCAATGAAGAGGTCGATCCACATCTTTATGCGTGCCCCACGTTCCCGCAACCACGTGTAGGCCGAGCCGTACTCGGTAACCGCCGCTGCGTCGAATCCAATGGCATCCACCCCGAAGGCCCGTGCGATCCAAAGTGCTCGTTCGTTCTGAAAGCGTTGGCTGATCACGGTATAATGATCCAGGCCGAAGACCTTCTTTGCACGAACCACCGTATCGAAGGTGCTGAACCCAGCAAAATCCAAGGTGATGTCCGTGCTGTCCACTCCAGCTGCCATAAGTGCTTTGCGCATGGCCATGGGTTCGTTGTAGGACAGGGTGCCATTGTCCCCGCTCAGCAGTAAATGATCCACCTTGCCTGCGTGGTAGATCGCCGCCGCAGCATTGATCCGGTTCACGAAGAACTTGTTCCGCCCACCGCCACGGCTCCCTGCCGCAGTGCCGAAGACCACGCCCACTTCATTATGCCGTAGGACAGATATGTCTCCAGTAAGGCGTTCCCGTGAATGGTCCAAGATCCGCTTTTCGCCAACGGTTATCACGATCATCAACAAGAGCAGAAGGACCAAGGACCAGCGGACCCATTTTCCGCGAAACACGCGGACTACGAATGATCTAACGCGGATCAGCATCAAGGACAATTACGCTTGGTCCCGTCCCATCAGATCGATCCCTGTGTAGTTGTGCGGGGTCAATTCCTTCAAACGCGCCTTCATCGCATCGTCCACTGCAAGTCCATCAATGAATTTTGCGAGATCCGCTTGGTTCAATTTTGCCTTTCCACGCGTCAATTCCTTCAAAGCTTCGTACGGCTGGGGGTGTCCCGCCCTGCGTAGGATCGTCTGTATCCCCTCAGCCACCACCGGCCATTGCGCACTGAGGTCGTGTTCCATGGCAGCTTCGTTCAGTACGAGTTTCCCCAACCCCTTTTGCACGGAATCGATGGCGATCATGGTATGCGCCATGGGCACTCCGATGTTCCGGGTCACGGTGCTGTCCGTGAGATCGCGCTGCAATCTGCTAATGGGTAGTTTCTCGCTCAAGTGGATGAACAGTGCATTGGCAATGCCCAAATTCCCTTCCGCGTTCTCAAAGTCGATCGGGTTCACCTTGTGTGGCATGGCACTGCTCCCGATCTCGCCAGCCTTTATCTTCTGTTGGAAATATTCCATGCTGATGTACTGCCACATATCGCGGCACAGGTCCAAAAGGATCGTGTTGATCCTTCGCATGGCATCGAAAAGCGCGGCCAGATTATCGTAGTGGTCGATCTGGGTGGTGAATTGAAGTCGCTCAAGGCCCAATTCCTCGGTCAAGAAACGGTCGGCGAGCTTGTTCCAGTCCAAGTGCGGATATGCTACATGGTGTGCATTGAAATTTCCCGTCGCACCTCCGAATTTTCCAGTGAAGGGTACCGCTCTTAACAACACAAGTTGCCGATCGATCCGTTCCACGAAAACCTGCAACTCCTTTCCAATTCGTGTGGGTGAGGCCGGCTGCCCATGCGTGCGTGCCAACATCGGGACCTGCGCCCAGTCCTTCGCAAGACCATGCAATCGATCGCGGACCGCCATGATCGCTTTTAGGTAGCTGTCGTTCAGGAAATTTCGGATGAGCAATGGTAGCGCGGTGTTGTTGATGTCTTGGCTCGTCAACGCGAAATGGACGAATTCCTTCTGCTTGGAAAGACCTGCTTCTTCCAACCGCTCTTTGAGGAAGTACTCCACGGCCTTCACATCGTGGTTGGTCACCTTCTCGATGTCCTTGATCCGCTGGGCATCGCTCGTGCTCAAATGGTCGATACGATCCTGTACGTTCTTCAATTTCCCAAGGTCAGTGCCTTCCAATTCCGGCAAAGGGACCTTGCACAGAAAGGTGAAATAGGCCAGCTCGACGTGCAGCCGATAGCGCATCAAGGCTTGTTCACTGAACCACTTCGCCAGTGTTCGTGTCCGGTCCCTATAACGACCATCAATAGGCGAGATCGCGGTTAATTCGTCCAATTCCATGCGGTGCTAAAGTTAGCTGGTACAGTGTTGTCCATCTTTGTCGAACAGGACACAAGTACGCTTCACACGCCCAAAGCATGGACTTTTTCAGCAACCTCCGCTCCGGCACCGTTGGGTTCTTCCGTGCGTATGCATTCACACGGGATCATGGTATGCGATGGCTTTTCCTTGTGCCCATCGTACTCTGGTTGTTGCTCACCTTCGGTTTGTATGCTCTTCTGCAACAACCCGCTGATACACTTTCTGCGTGGGCCTCTGAACAACTTTCCATTCCCGTGGGAACCGAGACCACGAAATGGTGGAGCAATGTGAAAGTATTCCTGAACGGTGCCCGAGAAATGGTAGTGGCCGTGCTCCTGAAGATCGCGATCTTGTACCTGCTGTACATCGCGAACAAGTACTTGGTGTTGATCCTGCTTTCGCCACTGCTGGCATACGCCAGCGAACGGACCGAGGAGCTCATCACCGGTCGCAGTTTCCCCTTCAGTTGGCCGAATTTGCTGAAGGATGCCCTGCGTGGAGCACTCGTAGCAATAAGGAATGGAACGATCGAGATCGGACTTACGATCCTCATTTGGACCACGACGTTGGTGATGCCCATTTTGGCGCCGATCAGCTTGGTGCTCCTTTTTGGGATCTCCGCCTATTTCTACGGGTTCTCCATGTTTGATTACATCCATGAACGACACCGCCTAGGTGTGAGCGAAAGTGTACGTGCGGTGAACCGTCGGATAGGGGCTGTGGTCGCGAACGGAGCCTTGTTCAGCTTGCTGCTGAATGTTCCGTTGTTCGGGGTGATGTTCGCTCCGGTCATGGCATCGGTCGGGGCGGTTTTGGCTTCGGTGAACGGGGGAGATCATCGTGGTATTGAACCGAACAGATCCCATCGATCGGACAAGGAGGTCATTGCAGTTCGATAGTGACGTGCAGTCGCGGACCGATCTTCTTACTGACCTAGCAATTGCACTAGTTGGTATATCTTCGAACCTAGTGGTATAGTGCCTTGGATCGATCAAATTGATGAAGCCCCACCTATTCATACTTGTGACCTTGGCCTTCTTCGTTCCCAACGCAGGTGCACAGGATACGTTGAAATTGCAACTCCATGGAATGGTGGTGGATGCGATCTCCGGTGCTCCCGTTGTTGATGCACTGGTGGAATGGAATGACGGCAATGGCCGCAGACAGGCTGTGACGCAAGCCAATTCGGACGGCCACTACGCGCTGTTCATTCGCACGACAGGCACCTTGATCCTGCGTGTGGAGCAAGAAGGATATTCGATCTTGAAGGATACCCTTCGCGACTTTAGGCAGGGCGAAAGCGCCAGGGAGTACGACCTGCTCCTCATGCCTGTAGAATAGGGGAGGTGATCACGAAAAAGCCTTGCGGCGGCATGGTAACGAAGATCAATTGGGTGTCGCCCTCCCCGCACGAGGTCTTATACCATTTCGCATTAAGGCATAGGCTAAAGATGCGAAGGGATTTTTGCCTAGGGCGATACAGTGGGGGGGTGCATAGCCAGAGCAATGGAACGATCACGACGGAGAAGCCATGCGGAAAAAGCACCAGCAGATCGGCCTATGGCTTAGTGCGAATTGGTATTACTTCGTCAACAATGAAAAAGGGCCGCCCATTGGACAACCCTTTTTCTTGGATCACTGATCCACTCTACTTTTTGACAGCCTTACCGGTCTTTGCAGGTGTCGCAGGAACCACCTCTTCGACTTTGGCCTCCGGCTCCGGAACGGCCTTTCGCTCCACCACGGTCATTTCTTTCACCAAATGGCCAGCACCAGCGAACTTGTCAATGGTCCACAGCACGTAGCGAATGTCCACACTGATGGTGCGTTGTAATTCGGGTTCAAATGCGATATCTCCGCTCATGGCTTCCCAGTTGCCATCGAAAGCGATGCCGATCAGTTCTCCATTGCCGTTGAACACACCACTGCCACTGTTACCGCCGGTAATGTCGTTGTTGCTGATGAAGCCCGTGATCAGTTCACCTTTTGCATCAGCATACCTGCCGAAATCGCGGGCCGTGATCAGGTCATGCGCACGTTGCGGAACTACGAATTCGTCATTGGTGTTGTCCTCCTTCTCCAGAATGCCGTTGGCGGTGGTGTAGAAATCGTAGTGCATGGCATCGGCAGGGATGTACGAACCAACGGTACCATAGGTCAATCGCATGGTACTGTTCGCATTGGGATACCACATTTTGTTCGGGTCCTTTTCCCGCATCGCTGCCACCATTAAGCGATAGCCTTTTTCCAGATCGCCTTCGCTCGCTGCAACAGCAGGTCCAATAATGTTCCGGAAATGGTTCAAACAACTTTCCGATGCTTGGAAGCCGAGGTCCTTGTCCATTGCTTTTGCAGTGGGTTTCGCAAGAAAGGCATCCAATCTGGCGCGGTTCGTCAAGAAGCTTTTTGCGAACACATCCTTGGACCAAGCATCAAAATCGCCTTTGTACTTCTTCTCGATAGTGGCCATCACGTTCGGTTGCAGATCACGCTCCACATCACTATGTATCAACCGGAACATGGCAGCGGTAACATCACGGTCGGTGGACGGGTCGTAATCTTTCCACATTTCGTCTGCCGCGGCTTTTACTTGCGCCACGGCAGCCGCTATGCTGGGCGCATCCTTGGGGTCCGTGGCCAATTGCATGCGCAAGCGGTACATGCGGAAACCCATCAGGATCATTTCACTTCCGAAAGCACCTTCTTGCATATACACGTTCGCCTTTTCGAACTTGGCCCGTTCCGTATACCCACCTTCCAAGAGAGTGGGGATGGAACCATACTTGGCCTTACGTGCCGGGTCCGCATTCACCCAAGCCATCAGCTCGTTCTCCTGATCCTTCTTCTTATCGAACACATGCAACCGCTTCAACCCGCGTTGTTGGCCGATGAAGTATTTCCAATAGTTGCTCACCTGGGCATGCTTGCTAGCGTACTGGATACGCACCTTGTTATCGGCATCCATGTGCTCATCATAAACATCCAATTTGGCACGGCGCACTTTAACTCGGCTCGGCTGCTCAACGTCCAAGGCCAGCTTGACACCGTAACTGCTCAAAAAGCGGTCGGTGCTGCCGGGATAGCCCATGATCATCGCGAAGTCGCCTTCCTGCACACCTTGCAAGGTCACAGGAAAATGCCATTTGGGCTTGAACGGGATGTTCGATTCGGAAGGGTCTGCTGGTTCACCATCGGGTCCGGTATACACGCGGAACATGCTGAAGTCGCCCGTGTGCCGTGGCCACATCCAGTTGTCCGTGTCGCCACCGAACTTTCCGATGGAACTGGGCGGAGCACCCACCAAACGCACATCGCGATAGGTGATGTAATGGAATACGTAGAACTCATTGCCCTCGAACATCACTTTCAGTTCAGCACTTTTCCCATTCTCAGTGCCAGCTTCTTCCACCAGTTTGGCACCGATCTCCGCGATCTTCGCACCACGCTCATCTTCGGTCATCGCATCGGTCAACTCCCCGTTGATCCGCTCCGAAACATCATCAATACGCTGAAGGAAACTCACATTGAACCCACCGGGCAGCTCCTCTTTACGCGTCATGGCCCAAAAGCCATCTGTGAGGTAATCGTGTTCAACGCTGCTCAACCCTTGAATAGCATCATACCCGCAATGGTGGTTGGTAAGGAAAAGTCCTTCGGCACTCACCATTTCACCACTACAGAAACCACCGCCCAACCGAACAATACCATCCTTCATCGCCGCTTTGTTGATCGCGTAGATGTCTTCGGCCGTGAGCTTGAAGCCCAACTTCTGCATTTGGGCCTCGTTGACTTGTTTCAGCTTGTTCAAGAGCCACATGCCTTCGTCGGCACGTAGACCGATCACGAACAGTGCTGCCAAGAGCAGCGTAATGGAACGCTTCATAAAGTTGTTCAGGTTAGGCCATCACACATGCGCATGGTGAATGGCGATTTTTGCGGGCACAAAGGTAACAGCCTTGGCGACTGACTGAAAGGTTGCAGGTCGTACTGCCGGATCAGGGATGAACGGGGAGGCTATTCGGCCTTGGGAACGGGTCTCCAAGGCATGGGGTAGAGCAGTTCTTCTACCATAGCGATGTAGCTCTTCAGTGCTTCCGGAGTGCCCACTCGGCTTACCACCTTCTTGTTCTTGCCATTGGCGGAGATCTGAATGATCGTACTGGGCAGATCGGTAATGCCTTCATTGTCGTAGCGGTCTTCCAAACTGAAAAAGTCGATCTTCTCAGCTTGGGTAAGGATCGTATTCAAGGTGTCCATACCCACACGGCCTTGGTGCATGCCCTCCATCTCCACATTGCTATGTCCGTTGAAGGTGGCGTAACCGCTGCGGTACACATTGATCTCATATACCTTGCATCTGCCGAAACACGGTGTGCGACGGAGCTTGAAATACAACGAATCGCTTGCTTGCGCTCCACCGAACTTAGGGATTTCCATTTCCTTTTCAGGTTCCGCTTCCTTCTTGTCCTCGGTTGTGGATCCAGATGTGCCGGGGAAGGATGTGTAGGTTGTATCCTTTGCAACGGTCTTTTGCTTGTCGGTACAAGAGAAGAGCAGGGTGGTGCCTAAAACGGCGGGGATCAATGCTTTCAGGATCATGGTGTAAATGGTCATTGGGGTGCGCCAGCGGATCACGTGCCAAACTGGGATAGGAATGGCGGTACAAGATAATCTCCGAGCAGCACCGATCTACTTCTTCCGGGCCACCTGTTGCTGCTTCTGCATATCCTCCAACCGCTGCTGCCATTTGGTCTTCTTCTTCGGCGTCTTCATGTTGGTGAGCAACTGTGCGCGGATCTTGTCCTCATTCACGAAAACACGTTTGAACAAGGTCATTTGAAGGATGCTGATCACGTTTGCCAACAAGTAGTAATAGCTCAAGCCCGCAGGCAGGCTGTTCATGAAGAACAACATCATGATGGGGAACATGTACATCATCACCTTCATGTTCGGCATGCCCTGTTGCTGGGGCATCTGCTGACTGTTGATCGCCGTGTAGGCCATGGTACTGGCCGCCATGAGAATGGTGAAGAGACTGATGTGGTTCCCGTACATCGAACTCAGGAACGGGATCTCCGCGGCCCAAGCATATACGCTGTCATAGGTGCTCAGGTCATCGGCCCACAAAAAGCTCTGTTGCCGCAATTCGATACTTGCCGGGAAGAACCGGAACATGGCATACAGGATCGGCATCTGCACCAACATGGGCAAGCAGCCACTTGCAGGATTGACCCCTGCTTTCCTGTACAGGTCCATGGTGGCCTGTTGCTTTTTCAACGTATCCCCGTCCTTGAATTTTTCCGTGATCACTTCGATCTCCGGCTTCAGCACGCGCATTTTCGCACTGGAAACGAAGTTCTTGTAGGTCAACGGCATCAAGAGCATCTTGATCACCAAGGTGAGCACAAGAATGATGATACCATAACTCCAGCCCCATCCATCAAGGAAGTTGAAGATCGGGATCACCAACCACTTGTTCATCCAACCGAAAATACCCCACCCCAGATCAATGATGCGATCGAACTGCGGGATCTCCGTGCGCCGCAATGTGCCGTAGTGGTTCGGACCCAAATAGATGCGAACTGGCAGATCCACCACGGCGCCGCGTTCCATCTCGAAAAAGAGCTGCGCACTGTAGCGTTTGGTGTGCGTGGTATCCTCCAACGGGGTGATCGCGATCTGGGAGCCACTGCTGGAAAAACCTTTCTCACTGATCAAGCCAACGGTGAAGAAATCCTCTTTGAAAGCGACCCAGTTCGTACGACCTTCCAGTTTCTTCTCCTCAGCATCGGACTCGCTCAGGTATTGACGATCATCACTGAAATACTTGTAATAGACGCCTGCCTTGGCCATTTCCCCTTGCCGGTACTTTTCATTGCTGAAGGCTACGAGGTCCCAGTGGAAGACCGCGTTGCGGGCGTCCACTTCGTTTTCCAGGCCGATGAGCTCTGCACGGAGGTCCATGAAGTAGTTCTCCGGGTCCAGCTGATAGGTGATCTGCAATTTCTTGCCGGTCTCCGTTGTGTTGGCCGTCAATCGCACACCTGTGGAACCGAGCTTCTCGGCACTGAAGAACAGATCCTTCGTACTGATGTCCAAATTTCCAAGGAAGAAGCGGAATTCGAATATGCCACTATCGGGATCGGCCAGAAGGAGCGGTGTTTGTCTGTTGGTCCTGTATTCCTTCAACTGTATCACCGAAGGCTTGGCACCTTGTGTGGAAATGCTCACATGGAGACGCTCATTCTCGATAACAATGCTCCTGTTGTCGCCTTGTGCCGATGGTTCGAAGATGCCATAGCGCTTGGACAGTGCCGACCGCTGCACACTATCCGCATCCAAGGTGTCGCCATCAACGATCACCGTCGATGGAATGCTGCCTTCCGCTTTGGCTCGTTGTTCCACCTCGGTCTTCCGCGCATTCAAGGCTTCTTCCGCCTCTTGCGCCTTGGCCTCGATCATCAGGGTGGCCAAGCTGTCCTGCTCCCGTTGCACGCGCTCACGTTGTTCGGCCGTGGGCATGCTGTACCACGTGTAACCCGCCAGAATGGCGACGATAAGAACGAAACCGATGACCGAATTGCGATCCATGTATGGTGCTAATGCGCCCTATGGGGCGGCTAAGAGGGCGCGAAGATAACCGGGTGGGATGAAGGAGGATCAAGCAAGAGGCTGATCAGATCGGTCAGCCCCCAACGGTTCACATGGCTTCTGAGGAAAACCGGGTCCGCAACGTGTTGCTCGGAGCAACGGTCCAAGATCACGCTTTCTCCGCAACGCTTTCCACTGCCAAGGCCACGGCTCCTTCCTTCATCGCTGCTGCAACGAAGTGAACGAACAACGGATGTGGTTTCGCCACGGTGCTGCGGTATTCCGGATGGAACTGCACACCCATGAACCACGGGTGGTCCTTGATCTCCACGATCTCCACCAATTTGCCCTGCGGATTGATCCCGGTGGCCACCATACCGGCTTTCTTGTAGGTATTTAGGAACGCGTTGTTGAATTCAAAGCGGTGCCTGTGGCGTTCCGTGATATCCTTGCGCTGATAGACCTTGCTGGCCAGACTGCCATCCGTGATCTTACATGGATAGGCTCCAAGACGCATGGTCCCGCCCTTGTTCTCGATCTCTTTCTGGTCCTCCATCATCGCGATCACCGGATGAGCGGTGTCCGCATTCATCTCCGTGCTGTTCGCATCGGCAAATCCCAGGACGTTACGTCCGAATTCGATCACTGCAGCTTGCATGCCTAGGCAAATGCCCAGAAATGGCACCTTGTTCTCACGTGCATATTTGATGGCTTCGATCTTGCCTTCGATGCCACGATTCCCGAATCCCGGAGCCACCAGTATGCCGCTCAGGCCGCCCAAATGCTTCGCGACGTTCTTCGCGGTCAACTTTTCACTGTGGACCCATTTGATATGGACCTTGCTCTCGTTGGTGGCTCCTGCATGTTCCAACGCTTCCTTGATGCTCTTGTACGCATCCTTCAATTCTACGTATTTTCCGACAAGCCCGATGTGTACCTCACTGGTCGGGTTCTTATAGCGCCGTAGGAAATCCTTCCAGCTCGTAAGATCCGGTTCAGGTGCGTTGGCCACACCCAGCTTGCGTAGGACAACTTCGTCCAAGCCTTCCTCCTGCATCAACATGGGCACGTCGTAGATCGTATCCGCATCGCGGCTTTCGATCACGGCGGTGGCATCCACGTTGCAGAACAAGGCGATCTTTTCCTTCATGCCCTTGACCATCGGGTGCTCCGTCCGACATACAAGCACATCCGGCTGAACGCCCAAGCTCAACAGCTCTTTCACGCTGTGTTGTGTGGGTTTGGTCTTTAGTTCACCCGTGGTGCCCAAGTAGGGCAATAGTGTCAGGTGTATCGTAAGACAATCGCGACCCTTTTGCCATTTCAGCTGGCGAATGGCCTCCACGTAAGGTAAACTCTCAATGTCGCCCACCGTTCCGCCGACCTCGGTGATCACGAAGTCATAGATCCCTTTGCGCCCCAAAGCTTGTATGTGGCTCTTGATCTCGTCAGTGATGTGCGGGATCACCTGAACGGTCTTCCCCAGGAATTCGCCGCGCCGCTCCTTGTTGATCACGTTCTGGTAGATGCGCCCTGTGGTCACATTGTTCGCGCGACTGGTATGGACATCCAAGAAACGCTCGTAATGGCCCAGATCAAGATCCGTTTCAGCACCGTCCTCGGTAACGTAACATTCCCCGTGCTCGTAGGGGTTCAGCGTGCCGGGGTCCACGTTGATATACGGATCCAATTTTTGGATGGTGACCGTGAAACCTCGCGCTTGCAGCAATTTGGCAAGACTGGCACTAATGATGCCCTTGCCCAATGAGGAGGTAACGCCTCCGGTAACGAAAATGTACTTGGTGGATCCCGTCATCACATGGCGATCGACCCGCAGAATGGCGGAGAAGTGATCACGGGGTGTAAATGTAAGCGTTGACCAAGGAACGCGAATGAAAGCTACACGGCGAGTTAACTCCTTGTTCAACTTGAAGTGGCAAACTGCCCTGGCCCCTTCATCAGAATTTGTAGCTGATCCCTGCGCTAAAGAGCAAGGGTAGCTGGTTCTCCCGTTTGAAGCGCACCCGATCAAAATAGAAGATGTTCTCCCGGTTGTAAGTGTTCGTCAAGCTCAGGTCCACCTCGACCACTTGGTTCTCGTCCAACTTCCATACTTTGGTGAAGCCCAAGTCCAAACGGTGGTAGGTGGGCAAGCGGCCGTCATTCAACGGACCGAAGATCACCGACAGGTCCGCGTTGCTATTGGTGTAGTCATAGTTGATATCGCCATTGAAGGGTACTGATCCATAGTAACCTTGAGTGCGGGTGAAAGGGAATCCGGTTCCGAAATTCCAGCGGATGTTCACTTTATAGGAATCGAATTTCCCGAAGGCGTAGCTTCCGACCAAGTTCAAGTTGTGGCGGCGGTCCCAAACGGGGTTGTAGGTTCGAATGCCATCAAAGCGGTCCACGTAAGTGTAGCTATAAACGGCCCAGAAGTATAATTGGTCCTTCTCGTATTTTAGCTGAAAGTCCGCACCGTAGGCCTTGCCGGTTTCAATGATGTAATCCTTCTTGACCTCGTCCGGCTTGTCCTGGAATTCCGGCGTGTCATTGAAGATCTTGTTCCTGTTCAGGTTGGTGATCTGCCGAAAATCCTTTAAATAGACCTCGAAATTCGCGGTCAACGTGCTGGAGAGGTCGAATTCCACACCTGTTACATAGTGATTGGCACGCTGCAAGGGATTCTTCACGTCACGTATTTTTCCGTCTGGCGTGGTGTAGGTCTTCGGCAGGTTGTCCGGGGAGGAAAGGAAGCCGTAGAACAAGTTGACCACATCGCGGTCGCTGTTGGCGGCCACCAGGTTCTGGCTGTACCTGCCCGCCGCAAGTTTGAACCGGAAATTATCCGAGATGTTCCACTTGAAGCCCAGACGGGGCTCCGGACTCGCAACGGATAGCGATGCATAGTAATGCAAACGGAACCCGGGTTCAATGATCACTTTGTCCAGCACTTTCTTGTAGGAGAAATAGGCTGCGAATTCAGATGTGTTCTCTGTTTGCTCGTACTTGCTCCCGGTACTGTTGAAGAACTTGAAATTCGTCTTGAAGCCCAAAAGTTCCAGCCCATAGCGCACCTCGTCCTCCCCATTGAACACCTTGAAGTTCAACGCTCCATTGAAGCCGGCGATCTCGCTGGTCCGTGGATCAAGATCGCCTTCCTTCAACGAGATCTTGTAGTTGCTGGCGGAGAAGGTCCCATCGATCAGTACAGCTGTTCCGGACGGTACCAATACGAAGTTTGCACCCGCACCCCAATTGTTCCAGCCAAGATTGCTTACGTTCTGGTATCGAACGCCATCACTGAAATTGAAGCCGAACAGGTTGAATTTACTGCCCGTGGCCCCATTGAAGCTCACTTTACCGAAGAGGTCCGTGAATTTGAAGGGTAACCCGCCCTCTCGAACATCTTTGTAGAATGCCTTGCTGCTTTGGTCCAAATAACTGTGCCTGAAGTTCAAGAGAAAGGAGCTGGACCCACCACCCGGTGTCTTCTGCTTCATGATCGGCCCTTCCAATAAGGCCTTCGCGGTAAATGTGCTTGCCGCCACCTTTCCGCTGAAACGCTTCTTGTTGCCATCGCGGGTGGTAATGTCCATGATGGAGCTTACGCGGCCCCCATGTTCCGCATTGAAGCCCGCCGTGTAGATGTCCGCGTTGCGAATGATGTCGTTGTCGAACACACTGAAAAGGCCAATGCTATGGAACGGATTGTAGATGACCATGCCATCGATCATGGTCTTGTTCATGATCGGGGATCCCCCGCGGATGTACAATTGACCACCTTGGTCGCCAGTGAAGATCACGCCAGGTACAACCTGTAGATACTGTGCAAGATCCGCTTCACCACCAACGGACGGCATACGTTCAATTATCCGAGGGGTGAGTTTGGTAACGCCCATGTGGACCTGCGTTTGCAGTTCCTGCTTGTCGCCGCGTACTTCGAACTCTTTGATCTCGATCGCACTCTTTCCGATCATCAGCTTTTCGGTGATGATCCCACCGTTCACCACATCGACTGATTTTTGGGCCGTATCGTAACCCAAGTAGGTCACCTCAAGGGTGTAACGCCCTGGCTTTATCTTGCTGATCGAGTAGTACCCGTTCACATCCGTTGCGGCCCCGATGGTGGTGCCCTTAAGGATAACGTTGGTGAAGATGATCGGTTCGCCAGTGGCCTTATCATACACGAAACCACGCACAGTGCCGGTTTGTGCAGAAGAGAATAATGGCAAGAGGACAAGGAGGAAAAGGAAGCGCTTGAACACGGTTAAGGGGATCTGGTTGATCGGAAAGGGCGGCTAAGGTAAAGGACGATATCGTTCAGGACCGACCGATGATCAAGTTCAACACGACGTTCTTGGATCCATACCCACCGGGTTAACGCTTCACCCCAATTTCTTGTCGATGGCGGATCTGTCGATCCAATGATCCGGAATTCAAGCCATCACTTTCGCCACCAGTTCCCGTAACAGCTCGCCCTGGTCGCTTCCATCACCACCAAGCCCCTTGCTGCGTAAGTCGAACTGGCGCAAGTGCCGCTGCACCTCCACCACTTTGCCAAGGGAATAGTTCTGCGCATGGGCCACGTAGTCCCGCACGAAATAGGGGCTCACCTTCAACACACCGGCGATCTCGGTGCTGCTCTTGCCCTTGGCTGAATGGACCAGTGCGAGCTTGGCGAAATAGGTGTTCAAGAAACCAAGTGTCAACACGAAAGGATTGTCCTTCTGGTCCGCTGCGAAATGGTCTGCAATGCGCTGGGCCTTCAATGCATCGCGGTTGCCAATGGCATTTTGGAGCTCAAAGATGTTGTAGTCCTTGCTAATGCCAATGTACCGCTGGATGATGTCGCTTGTGATCGCACCACCTTCCTCGGTCACCAGACAAACCTTCTCCACTTCTTTCATGGCCTTGGAAAGGTCGCTGCCCAAATGAGTGGCCAGCAAGGCGGCCTCGGCGTTGCCAAGTTTCCGTTTCTGCTTTTTGGCGAAGCTGATGAAGAGGTCGGGTAATTTCTCCTCTCGGATCTTGTCGCTGGTGAAGACCTGTCCGCCACCTTTCTGGATCGTCTTCAATACGCTCTTCCTTCCATCCACCTTCTTGTGCTTGTAGCACATCACCAGCACCGTGGTAGGTGAGGGCTTTTTCAAGTACGGCTCCAATTTCTCCAATTGATCAATGCGCCATGATTGCATTTCGCGCACGATCACCACTTGCCGCTCGGCCATCATAGGGAAGCGCAAGCACGTATCCTTTACCATATCCGGGTCTGAGTCACGCCCATAGAGCACGGTCTGGTTGAAGTCGCGTTCCTCCTCCGCCAAGGCCGTGCGCTCGATCTCCAAGGCGATACGGTCTATGAAGAAGCCCTCTTCTCCATGCAACATGTACACTGGCTTGAACTTGCCACCGCGCAGATCGGCCATGATGCGCTTGTAATCTTCCAAGGTGCTCATTGGCCTGTATTCTTCTATTCGAAGCGTAGATGTTTGACCGAACGCCCTTCGTTGATGATCTCTCGCAAGGCATCAATGCCCAGTTGTACATGGGTTTCAACGAACGAACCGGTAACCTTTGCATCGCTGGTGCTGGTCTTTACCCCTTCGCTAACCATCGGCTGGTCACTGACCAAAAGCAAGGCACCGGTCGGAATTTCGTTGGCAAAACCGGTCATGAACAAGGTCGCAGTTTCCATATCGATCGCCATGGCGCGAATGGTCCGCAGCCGATCCTTGAATTTATCATCATGCTCCCACACCCTGCGGTTGGTGGTGTAAACGGTACCTGTCCAATAGTCCAGTTCCCGGTCGCGCACCGCCCCGCTCACTGCACGTTGGATCATGAAGCTCGGTAGAGCGGGTACTTCCGGTGGGAAGTAGTCATCGCTCGTTCCTTCACCACGTATGGCGGCAATGGGCAACACCAGGTCGCCCAACAGGTTCTTCTTCTTTAATCCACCACATTTGCCCAGGAACAACACTGCCTCCGGCTGAATGGCGCTCAACAGGTCCATCATCGTGGCCGCATTCGCGCTACCCATACCGAAGTTGATCATGACCATGTCCTCCGCAACGGCAACTTTCATGGCCTTGTCCTGCACAAGGATGGACCCTCCGGTCTGCTCGCAGAAGATGTCCAAGTAGTTGTCGAAGTTGGTCAATAGGATGTGTGGTTTGAAGGCATCCAGGGGCAATCCTGTATAACGTGGCAGCCAATTGCGAACTATTTCTTCTTTGGTCCTCACTTTTGTAGGGATGAACAAGCCGGGAACGCAGGTATTGGACCTGCCCGACCATGGTGTCAAAACTAAGCACACGGATCGGGGAACGCTGGTCTTCGATCCTGTGCGTCGCAAGTGGCTGGCACTCACGCCCGAGGAGTGGGTGCGGCAACATGTGATCAACTACTTAATGGTCGATCTTGCCTGTCCCATTTCCATCTTGGGCGTGGAGACTCCCCTACAATTGAACGGCTTGGCCAAACGGGCGGATATCGTGATTTTTGGCAACGAAGGCAAGCCCGTGGCACTGATCGAGTGCAAGGCACCAACAGTGCGGATCGGTACACGTACCTTTGAACAAGCCGCTCGCTACAATTCGGTTTTCAAGGTCCGGTATTTGATGATAACCAACGGTCTCAAGCACTTTTGTTGTAGCGTGGACCACGAACGCAGTGCCGTTGATTTCTTGCCTCGTTTACCACAATTCGATGACATGAAGCGCGGTTGAACCCCCTTACTTTTGATCCCATGAAGAAGCTGTATTCCCTGTTACTACTGTTGGTAATCCTTTCGTGCGCACATGTCCAAGCCCAGTATCTGCAGAAAATGGACTTCCACCTCCGTGCTTTCTTGGACCGGCAGCATCAACCCGGTGATCAAGTAGACCTGTTCATTCATGGAAATGAGGAGGCCGTTAGCGCTGCAGTGAAGGCGTTAGGCGGTAAGGTGAAGCGGACATTGCCACGATTGGTGAGCGCTAGAGTGCCTATTGATAAGGTCCGCGAACTGGCCCTGGCGAATGCGGTGCATCATTTCGAATTCACCCTCCATCAGGGAATGCTATTGAACGATTCCATGCGCGTGAAGAATCGTGTGAACCAAGTGCAACAAGGGCTGGCACCACTTCCGCAAGGGTATGATGGGACCGGTGTGGTCATGGGGTACATCGATTCAGGCTTGGATATATTCCACCCGGACTTTCGGACAGCCTCCGATGACACACGCGTTTTCAAGTATTGGGACCAGATCCCAGGGCCCAACGGTCAATCACCTGCACCATTCGGATACGGGGTGGAATACACGCAACAGCAGTTGGATGCTGGCGGTTTCGTACCCGTGGAACCTCCCAACAACGCTTATGGACATGGAACTACAGTGGTCGGTACCGGGTCCGGGAACGGATTGGCGAATGGAAGACATAAAGGCGTGGCTCCAGAGTCTGATATTATTGTCGTTGCCTCACGGCTAGGAGCGCCCAACTGGCCTGCCACCATAGCCGATGGCGTGGAGTATATCATTCGAGAGGCAGAAGCAGAAGGAAAGCCTGCTGTGATCAATGCCAGTTTAGGCAGTATCATGGGGTCGCATGATGGGAAGGATGCGGCAGCGTTGTTCATTGAGGAGATGTTGAATGAACAAGGTGGCCGAGTAATGGTGGCTGCTGCTGGCAATTTCAACGCATGGCCAGCCTACCATTTACATACTGATGTCGGGGCCGATACGAGCTTTACGTGGTTCACAAAGCATACCAACAGCGTTTTGGGCGATACGGCTGTTGTGATCGAACTGTGGGCCGATGCCGTGGATTTCGATGAGGTCCATTTCGCCATGGGGTATGATCGGATCCTGCCAACCTTTGAATTCCGCGGGAACTCAACCTTCCACACCATTGACGAGATCATTGGCCAGAACGTGGTGGATACGCTGTTCAGCAATTCAGGGAACCAATTGGGTGTTGTTCAGTATTACGCGGCCGAACGTGGTGATCAGATCCTATTGCAAGTGGTGATGGTGGACCCTGATTCAACCGGTTATTTCAGGCTCATGTCCACGGGCAATGGAAAATTTGACCTCTGGGGAAATTCCAATTCCGCCGTATCGGCCATGATCACCGCCACCCCCACCGCCGATGTTTTCCCGCAGATCGTGAATTATGTAATGCCCGACAATGACCAGCACATGGTCGATTCCTGGGCTTGTTTGCCGAACGTGATCACGGTAGCGAACTACAACAACGTGGTATCCTATGTGAACTATGCCGGGAACGTGGAAACGGTGCCCGGGATAGCGCGCGATATCGCTATCAACAGTAGCAAGGGCCCCACACGTGATCTTCGTAAGAAACCGGACATTGCCGCTTCCGGTGATATCACCTTTACCGCAGCACCGGTCCAAGCCATCCAGGACCTGATCAATTTGGCCAATGGATACAAAGTGGACCCCGGCGGAATGCACATCAGGCAGGGGGGGACATCGATCGCTTCACCGGTGGTGGCGGGTACAGTTGCACTCTTTTTGCAACGTTGCCCCACAGCAACTGCACAGGAAATACTGAAAGCGATCACCGAGAATGCATACGCCGACGAGTTCACACCGGCCCAGCTGCCGGACAACCGGTGGGGTGCGGGAAAGCTCGATGCCTTCAAAACCGTGCTGAACAAAGCCGCCCTGATCACGGAGACCATCACGTTCTGCGAAGGAACCACAGTGGTAGTGGATGCACCGGAGCGATTCAGTTCCGTGGAATGGAACGACGAATCGACCGCACGACCGAGGGAAATTAGCGCATCGGAAACAGTATTCGGATTGCTGGAAACCCCGTCCGGCTGCATCGGTTACAGCGATACACTGGAGTTCATCATGCTGCCCACACCACCGGTTCCCGTTATCACTGCTGTTGGTCCACAACTAACAAGTTCGGTGGGGCCTGCCTACCAATGGTACCGGAATGGAGTGATCATGGATGGCGAGACGGCACAGGTCCTCGATGCTCCAAATACGGGTTTGTACACGGTCGAATTCATTGCCGCCAATGGCTGTACCAGCATAAGCGAACCGGAACAGGTTTTGTTCGTTGGGGTGCAAGAACATGGAAATGCTGAATTCGCCCTTTGGCCCAATCCAACGAAGGATCAACTTACGGTCGAATTGCCTGGTACTGCATCGGGTGCGTTCTCCATTATAGTGATCGGGTCAGATGGAAAACTGGTGCGCATGTTGAACCATAGTGGCATTGGCAAAGTGGTGTTGCACCTTGAGGATATTGCGCCTGGTACCTACGCGATCCAGTTGCAACAGAACAACACGAGATGGAACGCACATTTCGTGAAGCTTCCCTAATTCATTGAATGGACTTGGTACGTTCCACCATTGAGCGGTATGTGCCGTTGAAGGAGCATGAATGGGAGCGGGTTCGGGTTTGCTGGAAAGAACTGTTGTTCCCAAAGGGCGAATTCATTTCAAGGGTCGGCGATGTAGAGCATTTCTTCTACATCGTGCGCGGCGGTGTGCAACGTTTGTTCTTCGAACATGACGGCACTTCGATCTGCCTAGGTTTCTCATACGACCATAGTTGGTCCGGAGATTATGAGTCGTTCCTTCAACAAAAGCCTGGACGTTTGAACGTGCAGGCCATCACCGACACCGCGCTGGTCGGTATAGATCACGCAGACCTTATTGCCTTGTACGATGAGGTGCCGGCCATGGACCGTTTCGGTCGATTGATCCTGGAAGAATTGTTGGTGGGAAGGGCGACGCGGGAGATCGAACAGATCGCCTTGACCGCCGAAGAACGCTATCGAAAGCTGGTCCAGCGCAGTCCGCATTTGTTGCAGTTGGTTCCGCAGAAGGACATTGCTTCCTACCTGCGCATGACCCCGGAAACCTTCAGTAGATTACGGGCGAAGGTTTGATCCGTTCTTGATCCAGATCAACCGCCTTTCGCTACCCAAGGCGATACGTTTGTAGCGATGGATACACTAGCATTTATCAACGGCCTTGTAAGAACGGTGGAGAACCAATTGGCAAGATCCGAAGTTCTACGTGTTCAACCCTTGGAGCGCCTTCAACGAAAACCAGCGCCAAAGCGATGGAGCGTAATGGAGATCGTCGAACATATGATCTTGAGCAGCGAGGTATATTACCGAGGCTTGAGTGCCCTGTATGCAAGACCGGTGAACAAGCTCCGCTATTCTTCGACGTACTCACCCGGTCGCTTCGGTGCCCTTAGCACAAAAGCCATGCAACCCGGATCGGACGGTACCATCTCTTGGCGCATGAAGACCATGGGCATGTTCGAGCCTCGAACCGCGATCACCAAGGGGTGGACAGCGTTGGACGAATTCGAGAAGATGCTCCGTGGAATGCTTCAATTGTTGAATGAAGCAAAGGAGAAAGGGATCGAGGGCGAAAAGATCACAAGCACCCTTGGACCCATACTACGCTTTAAGGCAGGCGATGCGTTCGCTTTTCCTATCGCACACCAAGAGCGACATTGGTTGCAGATCGAGCGGACGTTGAAGGAGTTGGGTCAATAGTTGACCAACGAAGCATTCAAAACACCTTCTCCCCACCAACAAATGTGGCCTTTACCCGCACCTTCATCGCATGCTGCAGATCTACCTTCAAGAGATCGCGGTCCAGAACAACGAAATCTGCTTTCTTGCCAGCTTCCAAGGTGCCAAGGTCGTTCTCAGTGAAACTCGCGATCGCATTCCAGATCGTCATGCCGTTCAACGCCTGAGCTGCGGTCAACGCATGTTCAGGGTGGTAACCACCAACAGGTTTTCCATCTGCATCTATTCTGAACACCGCTGACCGGAACGTTTGCAAAGGGTCAATTCCTTCCACAGGGAAATCGGTACCCAATGCCAACAAACCCATGGTCTTCAAGAGTTCATCGTATGCGTACGCATGTTGGATGCGTTCGGGACCCACACGGTCCTCGGCCCATGGACCATCACTGGTGGCATGTGTGGGCTGAACGCTGGGGATTATGCTGAACTTGCCGAAAAGTGCCATGTCCTTCGGATCCAACACTTGGGCATGTTCGATCCTCCACCGTTTATCGTTCGTTCCTTTCAATACTTCGCCATAAACGCCCAATAGTAAAGCATTGGCGGAGTCACCGATGCAATGGGTGTTCATCTGGAAACCATGTTCGTTGCACCAATCGGCGATCTCCAAAAAGTGTTCTCGCGAAGAGAGTTGCAACCCATAATGATCGTGTTGGTCGCTGTATGGCGCTTTCAGTAGTGCGCCGCGGGAACCCAACGCCCCATCCCCATATACTTTTACACTGCGTACGATCAAACGATCCTCTTCAATAGCGCCGGTTTGCGCGAAGTGGTCCAGATGTTCCTTCGCATCCGCGACCATGGCATAGACACGCATTTTCAAGGCGCCTTCAGCCTGCATCTTCTGGATCAATTCGATCGACCCCACGTCAAGTCCTGCATCACAGACCATTGTTAGGCCCACCGCGAAGCAGTCTTCCTGCGCACGCAGCAGGGCGGAACGTTTCGTTTTCTCATCGGCCTGGTCGAAGATCTGCTGGAATACGCTCACCGCATTGTCCACCAAAAGGCCGGTGGGTTTGCCCTCAACTTTCATCATCAAACCACCTTCGATCGCTTTGTCTGGATCCATCCCCACTTGGTCCAAAGCCTTTTGGTTGACCACCGCGGCATGGCCATCTACACGTTGCAAAAGCACCGGGCGATCAGGGAAAAGTGCGTTCAAGGCCGCATTGTTCGGGTACTCTTTCAACGCCCAATCGTTCTGGTCCCAACCACGACCGATCAACCATTCCGTGTCGGGATTTGCATTGGCAAAAGCTTTGGTACGTTCCAATACATCTTCCCAACTCGTTGTGCCAAGCAGGTCCAGCTTCTGCTTATTCAGCCCATAGCCCAGGAAATGGCAATGTCCATCAATGAATCCGGGGTAGACCACTTGGCCGGCAGCATCGAATTTATCGTCCGTTGCATAGCGGTTCAGGATCTGGCGTTCAGGACCCAGCTCAAGAATGCGCCCATCGCGAATAGCCATGGCTTGGTAGGTGGTGCCGTTGCCGTCCAATGAATGGATGATCGCGTTGTGGACCACCATGTCGGCTTCTTGGGAATGGTAGCAGCCAGCGAGCAAAAGGCTGCACAGCAGTATTGTGAAGGTCTTACTCATGTGGAGAGCAAAGGTCGTATCCAAGGCCACTTGTTCACGATCCGATCCTTGTCCAGAATGAGGAGTCCGGCTATCATTAGGAACGGCAACAAGGGGGTACGGTATCGCACAACTGCTCCCATTACAGGTGTGGTGTACCCAATGATCAATGCGAGCAAAAGCACATAGAACAGCATTGAAAAGAACAACGCATGATCCAATTTTCGCCATGGTCCACGGAACATGAAGCAACCGAACAAGAACAAAAGGAAGCCTGCATTCTCCGCTCCGGCGATCAACCCCAATGCACCACCACCACCATGCACCAGAGGTCCGGCCAAAGCGATGTACAACGCGTATGGGGCCTGAGAAGCGAAGAGCCAAACATCCGGCAGGAGGAGTGTTGGCATTACGAAACTGCCGGAATCCATCAACACCGCCAAACCCACGAAATCGCGTTGCTTCATGGTAAGGATCCCCAAAATATCCCAGCCCGGAAACACACGCTGCAGGTTCAATCCGACAAGGATGAAGAACCCATAAACGAGTAAGGCCTTCAACCAAAGTGCCGGCCGATCTGCGCGACGTGCCCATGCTAAAAGGATCAGTGCAGGGGTCAAGCTGAGCAAGACGTAGAATTTCAAGAAGAACAACATCGCCACGGTAAAGAGCAGCAGGAATGGGTCCCACCAACGCCATCGCACTACGAGGAAGTAGGAGACCTGATAGACCAAGAGGCCCATGCCGAAGAACAACAGGCTTTCCTTGATCACCCCACTGGCCCAGAACAATACGGAAGGGAGCAAGAAGACCACGGCCATCAACACCCGTTCCAGCCCCACCAACGAGGTCACAAAGGCACGGTAGATCCCCAAAAGGCCCGTAAGTGCAAGGAACGCAGCGACAACAGTGTGTACATGGAACTCCCCGAAGCTGAACAACCGGACCACCGCATTGAACCGGATTATCGTATGCGAATCGTTGTAGAGGTTGCTCTCGAAAGCACGCTCCCAATTGTTCATTTCCTTATAGTACTTCCACCAGAATGCCTCCGTGTCGTTACCGATACCGAAGACCATTCGGAAGTAATCTGCCGGCTCGGTATACAACGCATTGAACATGGGGGCGCTGTCATCAAAGTACTTGAAGACATCTGCCGTAAGACGATCCGGATAGACATAGGTGTATATCGCCCATAACGCCGTACCCGCTGCGATCTTGAGCAGAAAGATCCCTGATAACCATCTAAAGGAAAGTCCCGGGACCGCGTTGAAGAACCGCATCCGCCGCATGAAGTAGAGCAGCAGTGCGGTATAGCCTAATGCCAATAGGAAACCGGTCATTCGGATCGCAATGTAGACGGTAGGCAGGCGGGGTAGGATGCCTGAGGTAAGCGAGAGCACTTCCACTATTACTTTCTACTACCTCCAGAACAGTCCTGTCCGGCTAAGGCCATTCGCCAATTCGATCTCGGATCGGAACACTGGACGCCACTTTGGTCTTGTAGGCCGTTGGAATGGTTTCTCTATTTGCTACGGGCCACGGAAAAGATACCGGCAGCTTCTTGTAATTCTTCTGTACTCATGCCGCTGTACTCCCGCACCGATAGTTCGTTCCCTGAAAGATCAAAGCGCACCCAACTGCCGCTTTTCACGCCATGGTCATAACGCCCTTTGCTTTCGAGCCGACCATTTGGGTGGTAGTAGTTGAATTCACCGTGTGGGATGGTCAAGTCACCATTCAAGTATTGGCCTTTCAGGAGCGTAAGGCCGATGTTGGACTTCACTATAACTTCAATGAGTCCACTCTCATTTGGGTTGATATTGATCATGAGTCCGCGTTCCTCGGCTGCGCGGGTCAATGTGGAACGATCACCGCTAAAGCTTTTGAGAAGTGACGGATTGTTGGAACGCGACCGGTCGCCATTCATGTTGGCTGCGGCGGATGTCAAATGAAGAAGTCCGATGACAAGGATGAGGACTGTGGTGCGCGTTTTCATTTTCGTAGTACTCTGCAATAGCTCTTTGAAGATCATGTGCCACGTCTCGAACCCATTGTGTTTTAGCATTGGTCCGGAACATGTCCGCATGCCTTTCGATATTGACCTCGGCGAATGTCCAGGTCCTCGATAAAGCTTTTCGTTATTGATATATCCTGAGTTTGGGCAGCTCCAGATCAGAACGATATTGGGCGGTTCCAAGTACTCGCTTTTGTCGAGGATGGACCGTGATCCTTTCTTTCGACGAATACTGAGTTGGGGCGTATGAGTACGGCTCGATCGGGGATAAGTGTGGTTCAATTTCCACAAGAAGGTTTGGTTCACAAGCGCTGGATCCCTTGCGGTGCGTGCATTTGGCAGGTGTAAGTTCCTGTACCACAACAGTGTGAAGGGCGGTCAGCGTGCAGAACGAGAAGATCTTAGGCCTCGGCTTGGCTTTTGCCGAACGATCATTACGAACCTTGACAATGCTTTCCCTTCGCACATCTAGTTTGATCTTCCTCATGACCATGTTGGTCCAGTCCGTAAGCGCAGATATTCTAGTTGCTGAGGCCTTGATCAAGGTCAAGGGTGCAGGTTGGGAAGGGACTCGGATCACTATACTACCAGAGTTCGGAGAGCCATACGAGATACCGATGACCTCCGATCGATTCGAATTGGAATTAGGACTCCAGGCGAGTTACTTGATCCGTGCTGAGCATCCGGAATGTCCAACGAAGGAAGTATTCTTCGATTGTCGAATTCCGGTACTCCTTGAGTCTTGGGATTTTGAGTTCCCGTTCGAGATCACCCTTGAGAAGTTCGCCGGGGATAGGTCCTTCACTTATTCGCAACCCGTGGGATTGGTCTTCTTCGATACGGCGGAAGAGGATTTCGCATATTCCACAGACTATTCACGCATCATGAATGCTACTAGCATTGTTCCAATGCAGGTGCGGATGAACAATAGGGCTTCGTTGGTTCACGGATCGGATCTCGGAGCAGTAAGTGATCGCATCTTGTCCACCTCGGTCCCGAGCCCTGAAATGGAAACGGAAGTAATGAACCCGATCCCCACCACCAAGCTAGAAACCAGAACGATAACGACGATTGAGCCTTACGCCGAAGTGAAGGGTGTGCTTGCCATGAATGCATCCGTGATAACGGTCACTACGCCAGACACTGCCTCATACTCCAGGAAGGTCGAATTATCTGCAGTAGAACCAATACGCCCCGTTTCCGATCTGAAGCGCAACCCGATCAAAAAGGAAAGTGAAAGGATCCTAAGTTCTCGAACCATTTACACTCCGGAAAGCAGCTTGTCGGAATGCGGAACACATCTATTTGAGAGCCACACGAATAAGGTGGTCGTCATCGATCACGTACCTGTACCTGATGGATGTGCTGAACTGCGAAAAGTGGTCCATTCCTATGGCGAAGTGTTCTATTTCCAGAATGGCAGATCAATAACGGAACCAGTGTACAATGAGGTCCTCACTGCACGGCGGATGGACTGACCCTCATTTGGTTAAGTTGGAATGTGGTCCCGGATCGGGCAGATCTATCCGGGATACCGAGATCCATTTGATCCCAGATCAAAGCGTTGGATCGCGTGGTGCGCAAGGCTACCTTTGCCCACACGAATGAGCACGACAACATCCTCCAAGAGATCGAAGAAGTCCACCTCCACGGCAGTTCCCGATAGTGCCCCGGCCGGAGTGGAAATTGCAACCAAGCTCGGCCTGCTTCCAGAAGAGTTCGCCCAGATCGAAAAGGTGCTGGGGCGAGCGCCGAATTTCAATGAGCTGAGCATCTTCAGCGCAATGTGGAGTGAGCATTGCTCGTACAAGAATTCCATCAAACTTCTGAAGACCCTTCCGCGAACAGGCCCCAAATTGTTGGCAGAGGCAGGGGAAGAGAATGCCGGCCTTGTGGATATCGGAGACGGATGGGCCTGCGCTTTCAAGATCGAGAGCCACAACCACCCCAGCGCGATCGAACCGTATCAAGGTGCGGCGACCGGCGTTGGTGGGATCAACCGCGACATCTTCACCATGGGCGCCCGCCCGATCGCGCAGTTGAACAGTTTGCGCTTCGGCGATATCACCAAGGAGAAGAGCAGCCGCTGGCACATGCGCGGTGTAGTGAAGGGCATCGGCGATTACGGAAATGCATTCGGGGTTCCCGTGCTTGGTGGCGAAGTTTATTTCGACCCGTGCTATACCGCGAACCCATTGGTGAATGCCATGAGCGTGGGTATCGTTCGAACGGATAGAGTGATCAGCGCTACCAGCCATGGCGTGGGCAATCCGGTCTATATCGTGGGTAGTGCGACGGGTAAGGACGGTATCCATGGCGCTTCATTCGCCAGCAAGGACATTACCGAGACCAGCATGGATGACTTGCCTGCGGTCCAAGTGGGTGATCCGTTCATGGAAAAGCTGCTCATGGAGGCCTCGTTGGAATTGGCCCAGACCGATGCGATCATTGGCATGCAGGACATGGGTGCCGCCGGGATCACCTGCAGTACCAGCGAAATGAGCGCGAAAGGTGGTGCCGGCATGGACATTGACTTGGACAAAGTACCCACCCGTCAAGAAGGTATGCGGGCTTGGGAGATCCTCTTGAGCGAAAGCCAAGAACGGATGTTGGTGGTGGTGAAGAAAGGGCGTGAAAAGGAGGTGAAGAAGATCTTCGATAAGTGGGACCTGAATTGCGTGGAGATCGGAACCGTTACGAAAGGAGATACGCTCCGCTATTTCCAAGGTGGTGATCTGGTGGCTGAGGTGCCCGCAAAGAGCCTTGTGCTCGGTGGAGGCGCGCCTGTTTATACCCGTGATGTCAAAGAGCCAGCATACATCAAAGCGAACAAGAAGTTCAACATCAAGAAAGTCCCCGAACCGGATGACTTGAGAGCGGTAGCCTACGAGCTTTTGGCAAGTCCCAACATTGCAAGTAAGCGATGGGTGAGTGAGCAGTATGATACCATGGTGCGTACCAATAACATGAGCACCAACGCACCCAGTGATGCAGGCTTGGTGTTGGTGAAGGAAACCGGAAAAGGGCTGGTGATGACCGTGGATTGCAACAGTCGCTATGTTCTTGCCGATCCCTATGTGGGAACCATGATCGCTGTGTGTGAGGCCGCGCGCAACATTGCTTGCACAGGTGGCGAACCCTGCGGCGTTACCAATTGCCTCAACTTCGGGAATCCTTATGATCCAGAGGTGTATTGGCAGTTCAGTGAAGCGATAAGAGGCTTGGGCGATGCATGCAGAGCTTTGGAGACACCTGTTACCGGCGGCAACGTCAGCTTTTACAACCAATCGGTTACGGAGAAAGGCACTACACCCGTATTCCCTACACCGACGATCGGTATGGTGGGCGTGGTGCCGGATATCACCAAACGGATGACCTTGGACTTCAAGTACAAGGGCGATCTCATCTTCTTGATCGGCGTTTCCAAAGAGGATATTTCAAGTTGTGAATACCTCGTCCGTCACCACAAGATCGAAGGTTCTCCGGCTCCCCATTTCGATCTGGAAGAGGAACGAAAGCTCCACATCATGTTGCTCATCCTGATCCGAAAGGGATTGATCAACGCGGCACATGACATCAGTGAAGGCGGTCTGTTCACCACGTTGGTGGAAATGGGCTTGCCCCGCGGTTTGGGATTCGATGTCATTACCGATAGCGAGATCAGGCCCGATGCGTACCTCTTCGGCGAAAGCCAAGGGCGTGCCGTGGTGACGGTGAACGAAGACGAGGAGATCGATTTCCTCGATCTTATGCAGGCCACCAAAGTGCCCTGCGTATTGCTTGGTCACGTGACCCAAGGCAAACTGATGGTGGACGACGCACCTTTCGGTAATATCGAGGAAGCACGAACGGTCTATGAAGAGGCCATTCCAACGGCCATGAGCGAGCAATGAACCGGTGTTCATTTGTGCCTGATATTCGATCTCTTCAATAACGAACTTCAATACGAACGAATATGCCATTGCCCAAATTGAACGGTGTCATACCACAAGTAGGTCAAGCCGCGCCAACCTTTCGCTATGTTGCTCCGGACAAAACGAACCACGCGTTGGATGGGTTGAAAGGAGAGGTCGTGATCGTGCTGGCCTTTCCCAGCGTGGATACTCCCACATGTGCGATGGAAACTCGAACGTTCAACCAACATGCCGCCGATCTTGGCGCTACGATCCTTGTGGCGAGCATGGACCTGCCTTTCGCTATGAAGCGTTTTTGCGCCGCGGAAGGCATCGACAAGGTGAAGATGGCCTCGGACTTCCGCTACCGCGACATGTGGAACAACTGGGGTGTTGCCATTGCTGAAGGTGGTCTTGAAGGAACTCTTGCACGCGCGGTTTGGGTGTTGGATAGGGACGGGATGATCCAATACCATGAACTCGTTCCTGAAATTGGTAGTGAGCCGGACTACGATGCCGCGCTGAAGGCCGCCAAGGCCTTGCTCTAATTGACCATTTCGGGTGCCATGCGTGTCCCGATCAAACGGTCCAAAAGCATGAACAACGTAACGATCATGAGCGCCGCAATGGCCCATGGTGAGGTGATGACCGTGAGGAATTGCGAAGAACCCATGACCTTCACAAGGTCAAAATAGTACGGTGTGGCAGTGTCCGGGACCGTGGGTGTGCGCAATGCGTACAGTACCAACAGCGCGACCGGTAACCCACCAATGATCCAACCCGACCGGCTGATCAACGGCTCTGCATTCACTTGCAGCACTGGTGTTCCCAATTTGGCGAGGACCAATTCCTCCAAATGCAACGGCGCTTCGTGGTGCCCGACCTGCTTGAAGATCGCACGCAAGGGGTCGTTCACTCCTAAGCTCTCGCGCTCATCGTCCATAGTTCATTCTTCAATTGGTCCTGCAGCAACGCCAGGAGCTTTTTCCGATTCCGGTGCAAGCGCACTTTCACATTGGACGCGCTAAGTTGCGTAACGGTTACGATCTCTTCCACGCTCATTTCCTCCAAATAGAACATGGTGAGCATTGCTGCATCCTCCGGGTCGAGTTTTCCCAAGGCCATTTCGAGCTGCTCCCGCCGTTCGTTGATCGGTTCAACTGCATCTTCCATCGGTTCACTTCCATGGGCCTGCAATTCATCCAACGAGCGCCCTGCGTCCTTCTTGCTCCGTAGCGCGGAGATCGCGGTCCTGTAGGCGATGCTGTACAGCCAAGTGGAGAATTTTCCCTGACCTTGGAATTCCTTGAGCTTTTGATGCGCTTTCACGAATACGTCCTGGGTCACCTCTTCGGCATCCATGCGGTTGCGCAGGACCCGCCCGGTAACCGTTTGTACCATGTTCTGGTAGCGACCGATAAGCACGCCGAATGCCCGGGTATCCCCGGAAAGGGTGCGCGCTATGGCAAGATGGTCTTCCACTGGAATTGTGGGTGTGACGCGTGTTCCCGAAGTTCGGTTACACGAAGGTGCGCGACCGGAATGGACGCACAAAAGGAGTTCGGACAGGCGGTGACCTGAACGTATACAAGGCTTTCTTGGGATGGATGAGCGGATCGTAACCTCCGAACGAAATGGCGCGTCACATGGGTCGTAAGTCAAATCTTGAACTCTATGGACACCCCAGCAGCAGAAGTACTCGTACCGTTGATCGTTTTCGCTTCCATCTTCGGGGTCCTTTACGTGGCCATATCAGCGCAACACAAACAGCGCATGGCAATGATCGAAAAAGGAGTTTCGCCGAACGACTTGATCGCAAAGAAGGATCCGAACAGGAGCTTGAAATTTGGATTGCTTGGTCTGGGGGTTGGTCTGGGTCTGTTACTAGGCTATATGCTTGGAACGTATGTCATGGTTGAGAACGGGGACAACCCGTTGCCTTACCTGATCATGGTGAGTATTTGTGGAGGTGCCGCCTTACTTACACACTATTGGATCGTTCGGAAGAAGGAGGGGACACTGTCCTGAACCGCCTTCTATCTTCGGCGCGCTTTTCCATGCGTGCATTTCGAAAGTTCATACGGGTTTCGTTCGCCACCGCTTTCTGGTTCGTCGTGCTATCGGTCCTATGGGTAGCCCTGCTCGGGATCATTGATCCACCGGTCAGTTGGGTCATGGTCGCTCAAGCGAAGGAACAAGGCCATATCAGTCGCACCACCGTTGGGTTAAAGGAGATCGCCCGCAACCTGCCCCTGAGCGTGATCGCCTCCGAGGATCAGCGTTTCATGACCCACAATGGATTCTCGTGGGATGCCATGCGCAAGGCCATGGAGAAGAACAAAAAGGGCAAGCGGATCAAAGGTGGTAGCACGATCAGCCAACAGACGGCGAAGAACGTGTTCCTATGGCCCGGCAGGAATTACGTGCGGAAAGGGTTGGAGGCTTGGTTCACGCTGCTCATCGAAACGTTCTGGAGCAAGGAACGGATCCTCGAAGTGTATCTCAATGTGGCCGAAATGGGCAAGGGAGTGTTCGGCGCGGAGGCCGCCGCACAGCGCTGTTTCAACCGACCTGCATCCAAGCTTACCGCACCGCAGTGCGCACTGATCACCGCTACGTTGCCTTCACCACGTCGGTACAGCTGCTCAAAACCTTCGGCCTACGTTCAGAACCGCCAACAGTGGGTGTTGCGCCAAATGCGGAACGTCGGTGATGTACTGGACCCGGAGGTGCTGCAGCGCCGCAAAGAGAAGATCGAGCGGGAAGCGTTGCGGAAGAAGAAGTAGTAGGCGAACGGGGGCCATCATCGTCCATCGCCTTCAAGTCCTGTCCCGTTAGATCAAGGAACATGATCTATGACACATAATTTATGCACCATAATTTATGTACCTTTGGGGCATGGCCGAAGAATACAACCCGTTCCTGCTCCAGGGCTACGGTGATCCGGACAACTTCTGCGATCGGGTACAAGAGTTGCGCTTCCTCCATGAAGCTCGCACCAACCAACGGAACGTTACCATCATTTCATTGCGCCGCTTGGGCAAGACCGCGCTGATCCGGCACTACTTCTCCGGCCCGGTAAAGTTCATCCCTGTTTTCGTGGACATCTACCGCACCACTGATCAACAGGGCATGATCCTGCGGATCGTCGAGGAAACGCTCAAACAAGTAGGTAAACCCACGCGTTCGCTCATTGCAACAGCCACCGAGGCATTCCGGTCACTGGAATTGAGCCTCCATTTCGATGCCATTACCGGCCTGCCGGAACTGGGTGCCGCACTTCGGCCGGGAAAGAACGAGGTGCTCGCCTTGGACGAACTTTTTCGCTTTCTGGAAAAACAGAAGAAACAAGTGGTACTGGCGATCGATGAATTCCAACAGATCACCGAATATCCCGAAAAGAACACCGAGGCTCTTTTGCGTGAACATGTGCAGAAGCTGCGCAACGTCAACTTCATCTTCTCCGGAAGCGATCGCCGCATGATGCAAGCGATCTTCACCGACCGCAAGCGCCCGTTCTACCATGCTACGGAGCCGCTCTACTTGGAACCCATTGCGAAAGCTGATTACACCGCGTTCATACTCGCGCACTTCAAAAAGGGCAAGCGCAAGATCAGCGAAGAACTTGTGCATGCCGGTTTGGACTGGTGCAACCTGCATACCTACTACGTGCAGTACCTCTTCAATCGGTTGTTCGCTTTGGCCAAACCCAACTACGGACCGATCGACCTGCGTGATACGCAAGACAGCATCCTAAAGGAACGCGCACCGGAATACATGACCATGAAGCGGTTGCTCAGTACGAACCAAGCCGCCGTGTTGCAGGCCATTGCAAAAGATGCGCCCGTGATCGTTCCTACGGCCAACGCGTTCATTGGCAAGCACGGGCTCAGTGCCGTAAGCACCATAAGACAAAGCATGGGGGTACTGCTGGAAAAGGAATTGATCCATCAAGCGGAAGAAGGTTACCAATTGACGGACGTGTTCTTCGGGAAGTGGCTGGCGGTGGGGCCGTAGATGGAAACGACCCTACGTATGGACAACTACGGTTGCCGGTACTCGCCCTGCAATTCCACAGAGGTCGGATAAGCGAACTCCAAGCCCGCCGCTGCAAACCTGCGCAACAGGTCCAAGTTCACTTTTGTTTGTGCTGCGAATATGTCCGCTGCGCTTCGGATGTAGAAGACGAATACGATGCTCAGCGAAAAGTCCTTGAACGCCGTAAAACTTGCCAAATGGTCCGGTAACAGGATATCCTGATGGTCCGCGACCAAGCTCTTCAGCACCGCGATGGCTTCTTCCATTTTCTCTGGTGTGGTTCCATAGACCAGGCCCAGCTCGTGCTTCACCTTGCGCGATGGTTCACATGTTACGTTCTCCAATACGGTATCGTTGAACTTGAAATTCGGTACCACTACCAACGGCCCATCGAGTGTTTGGATCCGCGTACTTCGAATGCCGATCTCCTTTACGGTGCCATCATGTCCTTCAATACGGATCCGATCACCGGCCTTGAAGGGTTTGTCTGAAAAGACAGTGATCCCGCCGAAAATGTTCGCCACCGTATCCTTCGCGGCCATGGCCAAAGCCAAGCCACCGATCCCGATCCCGGCCAATAGCGCCCCCACATTATAGCCTGCGTTGTTCATGGCCAACACAAGACCTAAACTCCACACAAGTAGTTTGATGCCACTACGGATCACGGGCACCAATTGGCTTTCGATCACCACTGTTTCCCCACGTTGTGCACGCGGGATCAGATACTCGCGGATCATTGCGTCCAGAAGCCTTGCGACCAACCAGGTCAACGTGAGCGCAAGTGCAACTTTGAATGTGCGGTCAACCCAGATCTCCAATCGCTCAGGCAGTTCCATTTGCTGGAACCCCAAGTAGGTTCCAAGCAGGGTAATGCCCATCACCATGGGCCGCTGCAAACTTCCAACCAGTATATCGTCCAAATTCGTGGCAGTGCGAGAGGCCATCTTCCCCAACGCGTTACCGAACAACCAATACGCCAGCTTCGCCAATACCCATGCGCCTATCGCTAATGATAGGGCCATTAACCATTGTTCCCATGTGTTTCCCAAGAATACCGATCCGTTCATCCCTTCCATCTTGCTCAAATACATTTGGGGCATCAACACGTTGGTCGTTAACGTCGTCAACCACAAATGTAGAAGCAGGTGAATGGGAGCGCATAAGGAAAAGGACAATGGGGGAGTGGTGGTGGTCACGGGTGCCAGTCGCGGTGTGGGCCGGGAAACGGTTATCGCCTTGGTGGGCATGGGACGCTCCGTGGTCGCGGTGGCCCGGAATGAAGATGCGCTGAATGCTCTTGTCGCTGCATGTTCCAATGGCCCCGGTACGTTGCGTACTCTGGTCGTGGACCTTGAAGATGAAGCGGCGGGCGTTTCGATCAAGGATGCACTAGTAGGAAAGCGCGTGATCGCTTTGGTCCACAACGCTGGCCTATTGAACAACACCAGCATGGGCCTTCACTCCCGTAAGGACCTTGAGCAGTTGTACCGTGTGAATGTCTTTGCACCACTGGAACTATCACAAGCCTTGGCGGAGGAACTATCCGGAGATCCACCGGGCCATATCGTACACATCGGTAGTATGGGGGGCTTTCAGGACAGTTCCAAGTTCCCGGGTCTTGTGGCGTATAGTGCGAGCAAGGCAGCACTTGCATGCATTGCGCAGTGCTTAGCCGAAGAGTTCAAGGACAAGGGGATCCGCAGCAACTGCCTTGCTTTAGGCTCGGTGGATACGGCCATGTTAAGGGCGGCATTCCCCGGTGTCAAGTCCACGACGACCGCAGAGCAGATGGGGAGGTATGTGGCTGAATTTTCTTTGCATGGTCATAAGCTGTTCAATGGCAAGGTATTGCCCGTTGCGGTGACCACTCCATAAGGCACTATTTGAAATATTTTCTTGCCCCATAGTTGCATCTTCAGAAAAGACCCATACATTTGCAGCCGCTTTCGGAAAAACGTTCTTTGAAGCGCCCTCGGTAAGAGGTAATTCGTGGGAAGATCAACAGGGGTTGAAAAGAATTTTCAACAACGTGTTGCAGGTATCTTGAAACGAACTACTTTTGCCGTCCCTCTCGCAGAAATGTCTGCAACAAGAGAGGCGCTGAAAGACTGAACATGACTGGAAAACGGACCTCGGTCCGTACCCATAACGTTCTTTGACCTATTGTCCAATCTGAGAACAGCAAGGTATCCTTGTGATCGAAAGATCAACATGAGAGACCTCGTCAAACGAACCAGATCAAACAAACATTTACAATGGAGAGTTTGATC
>Ga0209063_1000264_pt1 | contig 44602 bp, 43 predicted proteins | sample KloWWTmeKNB19Kit_FD_187177 | JGI IMG/M metagenome (GOLD analysis project Ga0209063, IMG submission 187177) | Active sludge microbial communities from Klosterneuburg, Austria, studying microevolution and ecology of nitrifiers - Klosterneuburg... | ecosystem: Engineered > WWTP > Aerobic digester >... | reverse complement strand
TCCAAAATATCGCTACCAGTAACATCGTGATCATGCCTATCTTGTAGTATTTAGAGTCATACCACAGAGACATGTCATACTCACCACTCTTGCTCGCACTCGTCGTGCCATAGGTTGTTGCCATATTAGCCTCCAATGAATTAATCCATCAAAAAAACATTTTTTACAACAAACAGAATAAAGAAATGAATACTTTTTTCAATGAATGGATCCACTCATTTTTGAAATGGGTATTAAAATTTCTGGTTTAACTCTATGATGGGTATATCAATGCTTTTTATAAACATTGATTGAAAGAGCGCTGAAATATTTATTTTATTTCTAACAATTCAGGTTTTAGGCGTAATGCAAAGTTAATTAAACTATTGGGCCCCGCTAAGTTTAATTTCCTTGAGATGTTGACACGGTGATTTTCTACTGTTTTTTTGCTCAGAAAAAGTTTTTCGGCAATTTGAGAAGTCGTTAAACCTTCACACACTTTCTGCATAACTTTTCGTTCAGCATTTGAAAGACAAGATATTTTTTCTAACTGAGATTTTATTAACAAATTGTCCGATGAAGAATGATAGCGACTCGCCTCAGATAATTTTTTTATTCTGGCATTGATACTATTCATTAATTCTTCTTGAGTAAATGGTTTTGTTAAATAATCATCAGCCCCCATGTCCATACCGATGCGGGTATCTGTGCGAGTAGATTTTGCGGTCAGAAAAATAAAACCATAGGAAAGTGGAGCTAGTTTATTTTTAATGGTTACTAGAACTTGGTGTCCATCTATTCCAGGTAACATGATGTCGCAAATGATAATGTCAGGTAGCGTTGTATTAATTACTGCTAAAGCTTCTTCGCCTGTGCCGACTGATATGACTTCAAAACCATAGTGGCGGATGATGTCGCAAATATTTTCACGCAAACTTTTTTCATCTTCTATTACTAATATCAGTTTGCTATCCATATCTATTTAGCCGGAAGCTCTACGATCACCGAAGAGCCTTTGCCAATCTCACTGGAAAAATGCAGATTTCCACCGTGCAAAGAGGTTAATTTTTTTGCAATCATTAAACCTAGTCCTGTTCCATGATAGTTTCGAGCATTTGTTGCTCTAAAAAATGATTCAAATAAATACGCTTGTTCATTCTGAGGAACGCCAATACCATAATCTTTGACCGTTACAAAATAAGTATTGTTCGCAAAATTAACAGTCAATTCAGGCGCCGATTTTCCTTGTGAATATTTGAATGCATTTGAAACGATATTACGCAAAATGTTTTGTAAGATAATTTTATCAATGGCTATTTTCCGATTCTCGGCATCGAAATGATACTTAAGTTTTCTAAATTCTCCCGTGCGTTCTTGGTTTGAGCGAACAAAATCATCCATAAATTTTTTGAATGATAATGGTTTTTTAACAATTTCAACCTTCCCTTCATCTATTCGGCCAATATCCAAAACACTTTCCATTAACTCGGTCATGCGTAGCACTTCCTCTGCCATGATTTCTTTGTGTTTAAACAAAAAATTTTTAAAATCAGAATTTAAATCTTCTGATTGCGTCTTCAAATCTAGCAAATCGATGCTAGATCTTATCGTTGCAAGAAGGGTACGGAATTGATGGGAAGCGATATTGACAAACTGGGTTTTAAATTGATTTAACTCGCGTTCTTTTTCGATCGATTTTTGCAATTTTTCTTCCGCCAACTTAACCACTGTAATGTCATTTTCTACCGCAATATAATTGATCAATTGCCCAGAATTGTCACAAACGGATGCGATATCGAGATAAAGCCAGATTTTTTTACCACTTTTGGTGTAATTAAGAATTTCCCCTGAAAAGGTACCGGTCTTTTTTAAAGATTCCGCGATTTGTTTTATCGTTTGCTGAGAGGTTTCTGGTCCTTGTAGAAAATCCGCTGGATCTCGACCAATCACTTCTTCAATTTGATAGCCCAAAATTCTTTCAAAACTGTTATTAACCCAGGTTATTCTGCGATTCGCGTCTGTCACCATAACAATACCATTTGTTTTCTCAGCAACAACTGCCATGCGTTGCAGATCCATTTCAGTTTTTTTTATGGCGCTGATTTCTACACCATGTCCAACGAGAAAATCGACTTCACCCTTTTCATTTAATAAGGGAAAGATACTTCGCAATATCGTTTTCTCAATGCCTTTGTTATCGAGAAAATTTTCTTCAACCGTAACTGTTTCTTTTGAATTCAGGCAGTTATCAATGACATCAAAGTGATGAAAATTTTGCTTGAGAGCATTAGTAAAATCAGTTAAAGATTTCTGTTGTTTAACATTAATAGGATCAATCGATATTTCTTGATTGATTTTATTGTTATGTGCAATCTTGTTGGAAAAAATAAGCCTGCCTTCTTTATTCAGAATAAATAACTCGGTGGGTAAATTTTGTAAGATGCTAGTAAATAAGGCGTGTTGATTTTCTTTTTCGACGTTTAATTGTTTTTGATTGGTAATGTTGTGTAATACACCATAAAGGCCAATCAATTTTCCGGATTCGTTTAATACTGGATTGATGGTGGTTCTATGCCATTTCACTCTACCATCAGAAAAGCTTACCTTAAATTCGCTATCCTTATTTACTTTATGGGTCAGTACGTCCTGCAACATAGCGGACATTGTTAGTTTTTCACGCTCATCATAAAAATTGGTATGCTCAAGTAATATAGAACAAGAAAAATTTCTATCTACTTCATAGAATTCATAAAGATAGTCTGACCATACCGTTTTTCTATCGGATAATTGGCAATACCAATCACCGATTTCAGCAATTTTGCCAAGTAATTGGAATCGTGTATTTTTGGCTTCTGGAGTATTAAACGAAGCTAAATTTAAATTCTGTTCGGCAATCATTTTTTAAAAAATGGATATGAAGTTCAGGCTAATAATGCGTAAAGTTTAAACCCATTTCTATAGATAGTCAGTTATGTAAATCAACAGAAAGCCTACAAGAACTTGATATGATATTGATTTTAACGATCAGCTTTACGAGTACGTTCTAAACGAGGCATTGCCCGGTCATTATTTGCATTATTTTGTGCGAAATGTTTTTTGCTGAAAAGTGTTCGTTGTACTGGATCGGGGTCTATCTGTTCAATCGATTCGATTAGTGTAACGCGAGGGGCGAGTCCCGCAAAATTAGCCACTTGAATTGATAATCCTGGACGCGCATTGAGTTCGATAATCATCGGGCCTTTATCTCGATCAAGCACAAGATCTGCGCCTAGATAACCTAGTCCAGTCATGTCATAACATGCAGCGGCTAATTGTAATAACTTATCCCAATGCGGAATGGCTAACTCTGAAAAGGTTTTTTGCGTGTCTGGATGATGTAGAACCGTTTCGCCAAATTGCACCGCGTGTAATGCATTGCCGGTTCCAATATCGATTCCGACACCTACCGCACCTTGGTGCAAATTGGCTTTGCCATCAGAGGCATGGGTTGTGAGTCGAAGCATTGCCATGATGGGATAACCGCGAAAGACGATGATTCGAATGTCGGGAATGCCTTCATAACTATAATCTGCAAAAACCGGATCCAATTGAATCAATGACTCAATCATGACGGTATCGGGTTTTCCTCCCAGACTGTGCAATCCGCTGATAATGTTGGAAACGTGGCGCTCGATATCCGCTAATTGCAACGTTTCTCCACTCGGTTTGAAATATTGTTGGTGATCGTCGTGCTTGATAATCACCAGAATGCCCTTTCCGCCGCTGCCTTTAGTGGGTTTGATGACAAATTGTTCATACGGTTGCAGGATTTTGCCGAGTAACTTGACATCATGTTGGAATTCGATGGTGCCGAGTAACGTTGGAACAGTAATGCCGGCTTTCTGTGCCAACAATTTGGTTTTCAGTTTATCATCTACCAGCGGGTAGAGATGGCGTGGATTGTAACGTGAGATTAAACCAAAGTTTCTTTGGTTCATCCCAATGATGCCTAAGCTGCGTAATTTTTTAGCACTAGCGAGGAGCATTGCGCCGATCTAACGAATGAAAGCGATACAGTTCTGACAGGCGGTAGCCAGTGTATTGCCCCAGTATCAGAATGAAGGCCAAATTCACTAGCATTAATTCTGGAAAATTAAACGTCAAGTATTCAATGGTACGGTTGGTCATGAATAAATAAGCGATCACAGCGGTTAATAGGCTGCCGCTGCCTTGAATTAAAACTTCTCGAGGACCATCTTCTTCCCATAATACTGACATTCTTTCGATGGTCCAGGAAAGTATAATCATCGGGAAGAAAGTCACCGACATTGCTTGATCGATACCAAATTTATTACTGATGATGCTAATACCCGCCATAATGACGATGACCACGATAATCACCGCAGAAATTCGAGCAACGAAAAGCAAGTTTAAACGCGATAAATAAGATCGAATGAGTAGCCCGATGCTGATCACGATGAGAAATAAAATAATTCCGCTAATCAGCGTGGTTTGTATCAAAGCCAGTGCTATCAAAATTGGCATGAAGGTTCCCGAAGTGCGGATCCCAATGATCAAGCGCATAATGACCACAATCAAAGCTCCAATGGGTAGCAACAGGATCATTTTGAAGGCGTTTTGCTGTTCGATCGGTAAGCTGTAAATGGAAAAATCCATTAAGGTAGCTTGCTGATTCAGATTGTCTTTTACCGCTAAGTTACGCGTAGACTGCACATTTTTGATGATGGAAAATGAAATTTTCGAGTCTTTGCCACCAATGACATCCAGCAACGATTCGTCACCACTCTGCCATATCAACAGATTTTTGGGCTTACCAATTTTTCCAGTGGCTTGATTAAATAACAACCATTCGTTACCAATATAGACTTCGACGAAATTACTCAACGATTGCTTACGACGATTACTTTGCAAATAAAGTCCGCGTACGATGCGCGCGCTAATGCCTTCTAAAGCCAGTAAATCAATAATTAACTGTGTTTTGTAATCTTCACTGGCTTGCTCTTTAAGCAAAAGGCTTTGATTCTGGTTAGGTGCACCAGAATTGAGCGTGGTAATTAATTCACGGGTAAATGTTTCGGTATTCGCAGATTTATTGCGTACTTGATCTAATAAAGTCGTGGCGGCGGTTTTATGCAATTCATCAAATTCAGGTTTCTTAGGTTCCGTTGGTAAATCATTGGTAATAGAAGGAATAGCATGATCAACCTCATGCATACTCAACCGATAATAAGCGGTTTGATGACCGTTAGCGGATCTCTTGCTCCATTGGGCACGTCTGCCTGAAGTAGAAGGCAATTCACTAAAACCGTAATCGGGCGAAGCAAATTCCTCTTGGGTAAAAATAATATCGGGTGTCTGAGGTGGAAGAGCAAATGAAACGATAACCGGATCGCCGCGTGCAGTGAAATCGATCCGCGCTTCGACCGACCAAACGGCTTTTTTTTGATCAGGCAGTAGTGGAAATCCTAGTATGTAGTGTTTGTATACAATGACACCAATCCCTAAGCTCATGAGCAGTATTACTATTACATAGAGCCGTAGCTTGACGTTCATTTTGTGCTGTTTTCAGGTATCGGATTTTCAAATTTTTTAGTGAGATAACTTCTGCTCACATCGACGATGGCAAGATCACGCAGTAAGTTACGTCCAATCAATACTTGATGTTTGAATTTGCTGCGATTTTCCAAAGTAAAGTCAATCAGTTCATTAATACTGCCTACTGTAACACGCATTTTGACGACTGGGCGTTCTTGCGCTTCACGATCGCCGCGTTCCTTAATTTTAGCAATTCGGCGTAAACGTCGGGTAATTTCGATGGGTTCACCTGTTTGCGGGTTTCTGATGGTGAATTTAACGTACGGCTTGCCATCGCGCTCAAATTCCATAAGCGTCATGGCATTTAGCGAAGATGTTCGAGCGCCGGTATCGATCCGTGCGGTGAGTTCTAGCCCCGGAGGATCCAAATAAACATATTCCCGGTTTCCCAACACAATTTTATTGTCAATTTTTTCCAGAGGGGCTTCTATTTTTCCGGCTGAAGTATTTTCAATAGCGGGAACAGGTAAGCAATCCGATTGCGCTGTTTCAGCGTTAAGAGGTTCATTATCCTTATGTGTTTTGGCTTGTTCGCTCTCTAAAGATTCTTTTTGCACGGCGAGTTCGGAAAATAAAGTGGCTAATTCTGCTTCTCTTGCATGAATGGAAGCTTCACGTTCCGATAATTTTTTTTCGTTGATATTCTCATTGTTACAAGCGGATAGCGCTAACAATGAAAAAAGAATCAAGATAGCGGTAGTAAGGTGAGATTGAAAAAAGTGGCTGATTATCAAGCGCATAAAAAGGTAAGTCGATACAACGGGTGTTTACTAAAATACATTATTTTATTCACTGAGTGAATTAAAAAACAAAGAACTACGGTTTGGTTAACTGAATTGGCACCGTTGTGCTTTTATACGTACAGGCATAACGGTGAATTTCTAAACAGTGTGAGGTTATCGTAAGCTGATAGGCACCTGGTGTTTCCTGTTGAGAATCAAATTTGAATTCGAAACGGCCTTGTTCATCGCTGGGATAAGATTGATCGACGATGACATGACCATCAGCGCGTTGCAATTTGAAATTCAACAGTACATCGGCGGCTGGTTTTTGCTGATATTCGACCCATCCTTGTACGACGATGCTTTCACCAATAGTGTATTGTTTTTGGGAATGTTCAACGATAGGTTGCGAGATATGCGTTGCGAATAGGTTTTCAGCAAACCCCGATAGTAACGCAAGCCACATTAATCCAATGAGATATGTTTTTTTCCAGAGTTTCATAACAATAGGTAAATAATTGGTCAATCATTCAGTAACCATCACTTAAACGGTATCATTTCTTCTGCAAAAAAAGATCTGTAATCGTTCCTTCTGCTATTTCAGCAGCAAACAACACAGTCTCCGATAAAGTAGGGTGTGGATGAATGGTTAAACTTAGATCTTGCATGTCGGCGCCCATTTCTAAAGCGAGCACTGTTTCGGCTATTAATTCACCGGCGTTGATACCGACCATGCCGGCACCGAGAATTCGACGCGAATCCTTTTCAAAAATTAGTTGTGTCAAACCTTCTTCACGTGCCATCGAGATAGCTCTACCACTGGCAGCCCAAAGAAAATTAGCTTTTTCATAGGCAATACCTTGCTTGATCGCTTCTTTCTCCGTGAGACCCATCCATGCAATTTCAGGATCAGTGTAAGCAACGGAAGGAATGGTGCGAGCATCAAACGCTACTTTATGGCCGGCAATGACTTCAGCCGCTATTTTGCCTTCATAGGTTGCTTTGTGTGCCAGCATTGGTTCGCCGACAATGTCTCCAATAGCGAAAATATGACTCAAGTTGGTGCGCATTTGCGTATCGACCGGTATGAATCCTCGTTCATTGACGTGGAGACCAATTTTATCTGCACCTATTGTAAGTCCATTCGGACGGCGTCCGATCGCCAATAAAATACGATCATAGGTTTGAGGGGCGATTGTCTCATCGCCCTCAAACGTCACCGTCAATCCGTGAGTTTCTGCAACGATTTTTGTTACTTTAGTCTTTAAATAAATGGCTTCGTAACGTTTCTTGATGCGTCGATGTAATGGTTTTACCAGCTCAGCATCTGCTCCAGGAATCAATTGATCAAGCCATTCCACCACACTAATTTTGCTACCCAAGGCAGAATAAACCGTTGCCATCTCCAAACCGATGATGCCACCACCGATGATCAACATGCGTTTGGGCACATCTTTCAATGCTAAGGCATCGGTTGAATCCATCATACGAGGATCGTCATAGGGAAAACCAGGTATACGCGTAACGCTGGAGCCTGCTGCGATGATGCAGTTTTCGAATGAAACGGTTTGCTTTCCGTTACTGGTTTCTACTTCAAGCAAATGCGGATTGGCAAACAGGGCGGTACCATAAACGACTTCAACCTTGCGTTGTTTGGCCAGTGCCTTCAATCCCTTGGTGAGTTTTCCGATGACCGATTCTTTCCATTGTCGTAATTGATTGAGATCGATATTTGCTTTACCGAAAGTGATTCCATGTGCCTCAGCTTCTTCTGCATCAGTAATCACTTTGGCGGCATGCAGCAGGGCTTTGGACGGAATACAACCAACATTTAAGCAAACGCCCCCCAGTGTCGAATAGCGTTCGATCAACACGATTTTCTTGCCTAGGTCGGCAGCCCGGAACGCGGCTGTGTAACCACCGGGTCCTGCCCCAATTACCACGACATCGGCATGAATATCTCCACGTGTGATCGGTGTCGTTGATGGAGTGGGGGACAGTATCTTATTAGGAGATAAAGGAATCTCGGTCGTTGGTTGTTGCGACGTTGAACCAACGGTTGTTTTTGTTTCGGAAATTTTCTGAGAGGCTGTTTCATCAGCGGTCAACAGTGTTAATAACACCGATCCTTCAGAGACTTTGTCGCCTACTTTAACTTGAATGGCTTTTACTTCACCTGCTAGCGGAGAGGGAATTTCCATAGAGGCTTTTTCAGTTTCCAGCGTAACCAGCGAAGTTTCTTTTTCAACCTTATCCCCTGGCGCAACGAGTATCTCAATGACTGGAACATCCTTGAAATCGCCGATGTCGGGCACTTTTATTTCTATTATTTGTGTCATAATTTTTTGAGTCGTATTAGTTGTGCCGATCGATCGTAAAGTTTTAGCACGATGGCTAAGGATAAATCGAGATTGGAAATAATGATGCGCGCTATTGTCTTATTTGCCCATCGCCCAACACAATGAATTTTTGACTGGTAAGACCTTCCAAACCAACAGGACCGCGTGCATGGATTTTGTCGGTGGAAATTCCTATTTCAGCCCCTAAACCATATTCGAAACCATCGGCAAAGCGCGTTGTTGTGTTGACCATGACCGAACTGGAATCAACTTCGCGCAAAAAACGCTGTGCGTGCGAGTAATTTTCCGTAACAATCGCATCGGTGTGCTGTGAACCAAATTGCGTGATGTGATCAATGGCTTGATCTAAATCATCAACGATACGGATACTGAGAATCGGCGCTAAATATTCTTCATACCAATCTTGTTCGGTTGCTAATTTCATGGACGTTACCATTGCACAAGCGGCGCTATCGCCACGCAATTCTACTCCTTTATCCAAGTAAATTTTACTCAATGCCGGGAGCACTTTATTCCCAATATTGCGATGAATGAGTAATGTTTCCATGGTATTACAGGTGCCATAACGTTGCGTTTTTGCGTTATCGGCGATGCGGATCGCTTTTTCGATGTCCGCTTGTTCATCAATATACACATGACACACGCCATCCAAATGCTTAATAACCGGAATTCGCGCTTCATGAGCGATACGCTCGATCAAACTTTTACCACCGCGAGGCACGATGACATCGACATAATCTTGCATAGTAATTAGCTCACCGACCGCAGCGCGATCCGTAGTTTCAATCACTTGCACGGCTGTTTCGGGCAATCCTGCACTTAATAATCCTTCTTTGACACATGCGGCAATCGCTTGATTACTGTGAATGGCCTCGGAGCCACCGCGCAAAATAGCCGCATTTCCTGCTTTTAAACACAATCCAGCGGCATCCGCAGTGACATTGGGACGCGCTTCGTAGATGATGCCCACTACGCCTAATGGCACGCGCATTTTTCCTACTTGAATGCCAGAGGGGCGAAAATTTAGATCAGTGATTTCACCCACTGGATCGGGAAGAGCCGCGATTTGCAGTAACCCTTCAGCCATCGTCGCGACACCTTTTGCGGAAAGGGTCAAACGATCAATCATCGCAGCTTCTATTCCTTTAGCCCGTGCACTATCCAAATCTTTAGCGTTAGCGGCAAGTAGTAAGGCTTCGTCGCGACGAATTGCATCCGCCATTGCAATTAAAGCTCTGTTTTTTGTTGCGGTATCGGCTTTGGCGATTGATCGTGAGGCGGTGCGTGCAGCTTTCCCTACAAACTGCATGTATTGCTTAATATCTGATACGTTCATGAATTGCGTGTTGCTTGAAGTTAAAATGAATGACTCAATAACCGCGATTATAGTACAAGATGGGATTTAAATTATAGGTAGGAATTCCTAGCGTTGCCTAGGTTCCGCAGCCTTCACGATCGTCAGATTGACTTTCCATCCGCCAGCCATTGGTGTGATGGTCGCGTGTTCAGCGCGAAATGGTGCGGTACTTAATGCTCCCAAGATGCCAACATGTTGTCTCGGTAAGTAGCTCGTTGGGAAAATCTGAAATCTGTATTCCTTATCTTGGCCCCAAACCTCTGGATACTGACGGTAGGTGATGTCGCCGTTCTTTAACCGGGCTATAGCAAATTTTGCGACTGTTTCACTTTATGAATGTACCAGTGTCATCATCATGATCAATTTGACATTGGTAGAATGGAGCAATGTCCTTATCAGTGCTAAATCGACAGACGCATCACTGCCGCATTATTGAAATAGGGAACGAGTCTTTCTGTTAAACAGAAGGCAAAAATCAAATTCAGTCTGGTCGACTTATCAACAGATGCGTAGCACCCTACGCACTGATTTCTCCTGGTCAATTTTCGATCGGTATTAACACGAGAGGTTAAAAATCTAACGATCTCCGTATGCATCATTTATTGATTCAAAAGAATCCAATCTTTGGAAATGTTGCTTTGCATAAGCAAAAAGACTAAATCTATTTTTTATTCCGAGTTTGCTAAAAATAGATGTTAAATGATTGCGAAGTGTATGTTCGCTCATGCACAATTTTGCAGCTATTTGCTTATTTTGTTCACCTCCCATGCCATCTGCAAAGGTTTTCAAAATAACACACTCCTTCCTTGTGAGTGTTAAGATTTTTTCTGCTTCGGAATCTTGAAATTTTTTACCTCTTAATCGGGAATTTTGGAGAAATATTCTTCCGGTTGTTATACGATCCAACCATAGTTCTCCATCATGAATTTTTTCAGTTGCTCGAAGTATTGTCTGCATTGATTCTTTTCGATGTACTACACCTCGTGCTCCACCTAAGATAGCGCGATCTATTATTTCTTTGTCATTAATATCTGAAAAAATAATGACTCGAGCGGCTCCTTGATTTGTAAGATCAGGAATTGCATTGATACAATTTGCATTATCTATAAAAATGTTAAGAAAAATAATATCAGGCTTAGTTTCCTCTACAATTCTTTTTGCGTCGGAAATAGTTGTTGCTGTGCCTACTACTTCCATTCTGGGTTTTTCGCTGTCAAAAAATTTTTTTAACCCCCAAAGTATGACTTGCTGATCATCTATCAATAAGATACGTATAGGTTTTGCCGCTAATGATTGTTTTATATGATCAACTGTAAGATCAACTCCGTAGTATTCACTGAGGCAGGATTCAAAATCTTTGTAATCTTTCCTTATGTTTTTTTCAAGATCATGTCCTAAACTTGTTGTTGCATTAGTAATTTTGTGTATTACTAAATCAGTAGCATAAGAAGTAAAATAAAACGACAAACCTGGAGCATAAGACTTTATGGTAGATTTTTCTGTTAATTCAATTCGATTGCAATTGTTTAAATTTATATCTGTTATGACAAGATCTGGTTTATATTCTTTTAGTTTGTCTAAAACCTCCTGACGCGAAGCACAAATTCCTACAATATTATATTTCCATTTATCGAATATATTTTTAAATGAGGCACTTGGAATAGACTTCTCTACTACTATTAGTACCTTAATTTCATCGATTTTTTTAGAGGGTGCTCTAGCAAAGATAGGTTCTGTTTTACTATTCATTTTGTATCTACCGGAATATAAGAGTGAGTTTCTTTGTGTAGTAGTAAACAATTTATATCTTCGGATTTTTTTGTTAAAACTTTATAAAAGCACTCCAATAATTAGTTAAGGTATAGGAATTCCTAGCGTTGTTTACAGTATCTTCGGGAGAATGCTGTAGATGAGCGTACAAAAACACACTCGCTTAACTTTATTAGATCGCCAGGAAATCTGGCGGCTTTATCAAACCCGGCTCTGGAAGGTAACGCACTTGGCAGAACACTGCCGGGTAAGCTGACCAACGATCTATGGCGTATTGAAACGCGCCAGGCTCCAGGAATTTACCCCGCATGACAGTACCAATCAACGATTCAAGACGTTGCAGTACGGCCTCAAACGTCTGGCTAAGGTCGAGCAAACGATTCAGGAACGTCTCAAGCGCGAAGCGAAGCGCAATAACAAGTCTTATCCTGACGAACTCGTTCAATTCGATACCAAGCGACTTTCCTTGCTCAAACGGCAATCCGGCAATGAATCACGTGAGTATTTGTTTGTCACTATCGATGATTTTTCCAAGGAATTGTATGCCGATATTTTTCCTAATAAGACCCAGTACAGCGCCGCCAGCTTTCTCATAGGCACGGTCATCACCCAATGCCCTTATCAGTTCGACCGCACTTACTCATGTCACCGAATTTAAAGGACCAGCGATCATGCTTTCGTTACAGCTACAGGCGTTGTACGGTTTCATCGTGCAGCATTCTGTGGATTGATGGGTTGGTGGGAGCGCATAAACTTCAACTACTTTTTTGGGCTTTACTCTGAGGGAGTGCATTCGGGTATTTGGGTGTGAGATTCAATGTTTTTTTAATGAACGCTTTAACGGCGAAACGATCATTGCCAGAGTGACCACAGATTGCTCGGTGGCGGCTGCTGGTAAAAAAAATCACAGACGCGACGACTCGGTCGCTTCTCAAATTCTTGATCGTCACTTCAGTTCCGGAAAGACCGAGTCGTTTTTCTTCTTCGGTTACTAGCGATTTTTGGAATACGCCAAATTCGCTTGCTAGCTCCTCTACAGGTTCTCCCTTCCAATCTTTGAGAACGTGCCGTCGGTATTTTGTCATACTTCCGTCCAGGTGCTGTCGATTATTCGGTTTTTCAAAGTACAAGAGAAAACCACTATTGACGAGAGGCTCGCCTACTATACTCATTCCTTGGCCTCCATAGATACTGTTCGTGATGTCCTTGAAGTAAGATCCACTGTCACGATCGAGATAGATGCTTTGGACGTTTTGCGGATGTTCATAGATCTTTTCGCCAGCCACAGTACATCGTTGCCAAAATATTTTTTCAGCTTCTCGAGCCAACCGAAAAGGGGCGTCGTTGGAGAGAAATAGGTGCCAGGAAATAGCTGTGGCTGGTACGCCCAGGGCGATCATGACTCCTAACGTTTCGATTGCGCTCCATGGTCGCGAAATCACTTTTTTCGTTTCCTTTTGCATTCGGATACTACGAATTATCAGCCAGATAAGTCCTACTGTTAACAGCGTCCAAGCAGGAAAGATAATGAGGGGAGCTAACTGCAGAACCACAAAACTGGCGCCACCACCTTGTATCGTCGAGGCAAACGTGCGTGCTGATACGTAAAGAATAAGCAGCACGTTTGCGAGCCCAAGCAAAGCATGAATTGCGGGGCGAGGCCGGAGCCATCTCTCAGCGTGAATAAAGCGTAGAAACAAAAAAATAAGAACGGAAGGAACGAGATAGCTCGCAAATGCAAAAAGCAGATGTCCTTGATATGGCGGGAGACTTTGAAACACCGGGCCATCCACTAATAGCGCCAATGCATGTTTTCCCGGCGAGAAGAGTGATGCGATTGCAAAACCAATGGCAAGGGCAATGTTAATCAAAAGTTATAATTCCCTTAGAAAATAAGGGGCTCAGCGTGGGATAGAGGTGCCTACGCAGTTTTTCGCGCAGGCCGCCTCGAACGCTGGTTTAGCGATTCTTGCACAATGGACCTTGGCAATTGAGTGTATTGAAGTCATAAATAGTCGAGTGTCCCGGATTGCCATCTGGTCGAGGAATACCTTTTGGAATTATGAAGGTCGCCGAGTTACCGCCGTAAAGTCCTGCCGGATATGTAAATGATTTCAGAACAATGTATCCGTTATAAATGGGCGGCCTTGGTGGCTTGGGAATACCTCTGCCCGCTACCGGTGGGAGATCGCGTTGCGGGAAAGCCCGAATAACTGCATCAACCCACGCGTCAGCATCAGCTGCTGTCGCTTTCCTCAGTAAACCTTTTCGAGCCGCGTCTGCTAGCCCTGCTGGACCAGCAATAGGAGCGTCTTTGTCGTAGAACAATGTTGGTGTTGTTTCAGACGAAGTAACCAATTTCGTATCGCTTTGCAAAGATTCTCCCACAACTACCCGACCATTCTCAGCTGGGAAGACCATTTCAACAGGCCGACCGAAAACACGCTTTGCCATTGGATTTAGTGCCGAGAGTTTGTCGTTGGCTACATAAAAGTAGCCGCATGGGCCGCGATTATCGTAGGAGCTATTTAACTGAGGGACATGCTTCTCTAACCCAGCGACAGCTTGCCGGTGGTAACCGCTGACAAGTACCGCCAAGATCGTTGTCCCCTTTGACCATCCAATATTCCAAATAGTGGGCTCGTAAGCACCCAGCATTAGCACTACAGGCTTATTGGGACTATTAACAGCGACGTCAATTTGAGTACCGTCATGTCCGCTCTGGTCAATTTGGAATGAGATCTTTCGCCCTGAATACGCACCTGCTGCGAATACCGAAAAGTCCGTGGGTAGCTTAAGCTCGGAAAAGCTACATTCAGACTTTTGCGCAGGATTGTTCGGCTGTTTCACTTCAATTTGAAACTCAAACGGCTTCAGATCGGCTGTGACAGTGGATGCGTTAGTAGAAATGATCAGCGCAATTAAAAGAAAAAATAGTGATCGCATGGCAGCGTGATTGCTAACGGGTGAATTATCCGGTTTATGTTTCTTCATTATGTAGCGTCCGTGTGAACTATCGGATTAGGTGTGGGGTTTTCTTGAAATTTCGCCTTACGCCTGCCGATGTAAATGCCCATGCCACCGCCAAACATTGCAAACAAAAATGATTTTGTTATTCCGGTCATTTTGTTTTTTGTATTCTGGAAACTTCAAGTGTTACAAAGTAATAACGACAATATCATCGGCTAGAACGTTACTAAATTAAGTTTGTTAGAAAATCAAATGCAAACACTATTGGCTGAAGTGCGTAAGAAACTTATATCTCATGGATTGAACATTGTATTTTGTTTAATGGTACCCGAGTGAAATAGAACGGTTTTTATCTTATTTGCCTGGATGTACAAAAGCCTACATTGCTATGAAGCAGAAAGAAAAATACTAAAAAAATTGCTTGACTGGTGTAGCTGTCACTTTACGTTTTCTGTACATGATGAGTAGCATAAGAAGAACACAGGCTATGGCAATGGTGGCCGGAAATAGGGCAGTGGCGATCGAATAACTTTCTAGTGCCATAACCACCATGCTGTTCCGCGCCGCGAACAGACCAAAGAATGCCAGCGACTCTGTATGTGGCGCCACATATGCTTTTCTAACCGTTGGTCCGAACCCTAGAAGATCAACAATGGTTAGTACAATCACCGCCCAAGTGGGATCGGAGGTTAAGTACCACAACGGTAGAGACGACATAGCGGCAATAAAGAACAGCCAGTCTGTGCGAGTGATGGTGATATCTGCTCGTTTTACATATGCCAGCACCGCGATAAATGCTGTGATAGTGCCAGACACACCGATAGGCCATGCACCAACACCACCACCCGACTGAATCTGTACTAGAAAAACAACCAATGTTGTGCTGCCCCAGATTATCCACGAGAACACATGGGGCTTTGTTGTGCCCTGAATAATACCGCGAAGATAGGGATAGAACGCTACCAAAGTGAGTATTATCGCAACAGTGCTAAAAATTTCTTTATAGATCATGATGGAACGATACGAAGTTTCTGGTAGCGATTAATGTTTAAATTTACTAACTATCGTTAGGCAGTTTGGTGGAATGATGTGTTGAGCGAGGCTGCTATTGGTTCTATTGAGCAGTATATTATGCCAATTCATATTCAAAATGACTCTAGACTAGCGGATACAATCGGTTAGTCTAGAACCTTCAAAAATACTCATACTTTTTACTTCAATGCTATTGTTCTAAAAGCTATTGTGATACTTGATTGATCGATAAAGGTTGCAACTGAGCAAATGTCTCGGATATAAAACTTTTCCTCATCAACCTAACCAGATTCAACCATACAGCTGTCGTTTCAATCCACAACGATTTAATATGATGGCGCTGATTTCTTCAATAGAAATACGCGTGGTATCCAGATAAGCAATATTAAACTGATGAAACAACGATTCTTGCCATTGAATTTCCCGTTGGCATTGCGCCAACGAGGCGTATTCGCTATTCGGACGGCGTTCCTGACGGATGAAGTGTAGTTGTTCGGGAGTCAGTGTCAGACCGAATAATTTGCTTTTCACGTTTTCCAACACCTTCGGTATCTGCATGACGTTCATATCATCCGGTGTTAGTGGGTAATTCGCCGCAGCCCAGGCTTACGCTGCCTGCCGTAGCGAGTCCAGTTGAGCGAGGAGTTAGGCATCACATGGTGGTCATTTCTAGATTGAGCTTTTGCTTTACGAGATAGCTATTTGCCTCGCTTAATGCCCTCTACCTGAAGAGGTACCCAAACATTTATTACGCGGCAATCTTCCTCGCACCACGAAGTGTGCTGGCCAATTTTCAGGTTCTCGACGGAACGTACTGATACCTCCATTGTTCGACCTTCGTATGACTGAATTGTCACAGTACGGCCGTCAATCGCCGCAATAGTTGCCAGTGGCTTTGGGGGTGGCGACTTTTCCTGAGCGTACGCCGACAACTCGAACATCATTGCGACAGCCAAAATGACAATTTGATGTGTTTTCATTTGTTCTCCACTTGCTGGTTGAATAAGACTGAATTAGAAATCACCGGGAGCCGATGTGGTCGGAAATGTGATGCCTAACGTAAAGTTAAGGGGCGCCGCGCTTTTGCGGCGTCCCGCTTGAACGCCGGGATGGGCGTGTCACTGTCGGCGTTGAAGTTCTTTAGATGCCCAGCAACCATCAAAGTCATCCCAAATTAACCAATAAACATGGCCGCATCGGCCACAAATTGCTTCTTCCGAATTTCGGATTAAATCACCTTCGGAATCTTTGTCGTCAATACTGCGACCAGTTTTCTTGCGCCAGAAAATGTTTATTTTCCGGCAATGTGGGCAAGTGAAAGGACGAAACCTTTCAATCAAGAACCAGGTAACAACAACCGAGAGAAGTATGAAAATGCCTGACCACATATTGTTACGCCCAACGTTTGACATAACCGGCGCTGCGCGGCTTCATCGCGCAGCGTCCGTGTTGATGGATGGGTTAGCCACCTTTGCCCTCCAAGACAAAGTATGTTTTTAGCTGTAGAAGTGTTTTTCGATTTACGTCCTCGACTTCCACCTCGACTAACCACTTACCCAGTGGATCTGCTTTCTCCCCGACGAACTTGATAATCGCAGGCGATAAGCGAATATTGTTTGGATTCCCCAGCAACTTTTCCTTCATGCACGGAATGTCATTTGTATCTACGGACACCGTGCCATTAGGGCGAATGGTTTTTACGCGGCAGATGACGTTGGCGTTGCCGCTTTCGTCGGTCTTCGGGTTGACGAAGAAAGTAAGGATTACTAACTCATCGCCAACTTTTGCGGTCCTGGCCTCCTTGAAATATGGGATTGTGTCGGGTGGGGTGTTCCATTTTTTCTCCCAGTCTGTGTCTGGAGTAACCAATAAGAAAGCTGCAAAGTCGTTCTTTGTTTTCCGAAACTCGGTATCGGGCCATTTACTTTTGTCAGGACCAAGCCAAGCGTTTTCAGCTCCAATTGCGTGAAGGGAAACAAGGGCAATCAATATGAGAAGAAGTTTGTTCATTGGGTAAGGTGGCTAACGTAATGTATAAGACATTTTGTCCGATAATCTGTCAGATAATGTCGTGTAATCTTGTTCGTTTGTAATTATCTTCATGATAATATTAAGGTATATTTTAATAAATAGACGATGACTCAGGAAAATACGACATCAACGCCTGCTAAAAAATTACTGGATCAAGTACGGGAAAAAATTCGCTTCAAGCATTACAGCATAAGTACGGAAAAGACTTATATTTCATGGATTAAACACTATATTGTGTTTAATGGCAAGCGTCATCCGGCTGATATGGGCGCAGTTGAAGTGGAAAGGTTCTTGACTTATTTGGCCAATGATCGTCATGTATCCAGTGCGACTCAGAATCAGGCATTATCGGCTATCCTGTTTCTGTACCGCGATGTGTTGGCGCTGGGTTTGCCTTGGTTGGACGGTTTTGAGCGATCCAAAAAGCCCAGGCGTTTGCCAGTCGTGTTGACACCGTTGGAAGTTCAGGCATTGCTGCGTGAATCATCCTCCGCACCGGAACCGGTGGGGCTGATCGTCAGGCTTTTGTATGGCACCGGCATGCGACTGATGGAAGCGGTTCGATTACGTGTTAAGGATGTGGAATTCACGCGCCAAGAGATTATTGTGCGTGATGGCAAGGGTGGTAAGGATCGGATAACGATGTTGCCCGGCAGTTTATTGGAAGCGATGAACCGTCAGCTTGCAATACGCCGCGAGTGGCACGATGAGGATATTCGGGCAGGTAAGGCGGGTGTCTGGTTGCCGGATGCGCTGGCGGTGAAATATCCCAATGCACCTCGGGAATGGGGTTGGCAATATATATTTGCCGCCAGAAAATATTCGATTGATCCACGTAGCCAAGTTGAGCGCCGCCATCATGTTGACGAAAAACAAGTGCAACGCTATGTCAAGAAAGCGGCATTTGCGGCTGGTATTGTAAAGCCAACATCGCCCCATACGCTACGCCACAGCTTCGCCACGCATATTTTGCAAGCTGGCTACGATATCCGTACTGTGCAAGAGCTACTAGGGCATAGCGATGTTTCAACAACGATGATTTATACGCATGTTTTGAATAAAGGCGGCAGGGGCGTTATCAGTCCGCTGGATAATTTGTGAAGATCATTTGAGATGGTTTTTAGTAACAAACGATCTGATTATGCAGCATTTCTATGAAAAAATTTTCCTCCGATGTGATCGCAAGGCGGTTTGAACGTCTGCCAAATCCGACTTATCAAGATGATCTGCCGGTTCATGCTCGCCGAGAGGAAATCAAGAAGGCTATCGATCAGCATCAGGTTGTGATTATTTGCGGAGAAACCGGCTCAGGAAAAACGACTCAAATTCCGAAGATTTGTTTAGAACTCAAACGGGGCGTGAATGGTTTAATCGGGCATACGCAACCTCGCCGCATTGCCGCGCGCACCGTGGCGGCGCGAATCGCTAGTGAATTGAATAGCCCGTTAGGCCAGGTTGTTGGCTATAAAATCCGCTTTACCGATAAAGTCAGTTCTGACTCCTATATCAAATTGATGACCGATGGCATTCTGCTCGCTGAGACGCAAGGCGATCCGCTGCTGCAGGCTTACGACACGTTAATTATTGATGAAGCGCACGAAAGAAGTCTGAATATTGATTTTTTACTGGGCTATCTGAGTCAAGTACTAGCCAAGCGGCCTGATCTCAAGTTGATTGTCACTTCGGCGACGATCGATGCGCAGCGGTTTTCGAAGCACTTTAATCATGCGCCAGTGATCGAAGTAACCGGAAGGTTGTATCCGGTTGAAATTTGCTATCGACCTTTGATGGCTGATGATGAAGAGGATGGCGATTTGCAGTCGGCCATTTTAACCTCGGTGGATGAATTGATGGCAAGAGGCTTGGGGGATATTTTGGTATTTCTGCCGGGGGAGCGTGAAATTCGTGAAACCGCAGAATCCTTGCGTAAACATCATTTTGATCATAGTCGCCCAGGGATTTCGCCCATTAATGTGTTACCACTCTTTGCCCGGTTATCGGTTACGGAACAAGAAAAAGTTTTTCAACCGGAAGGAAACACGCGGCGCATTGTACTGGCGACCAATGTAGCGGAAACATCACTCACTGTTCCGGGGATTCATTATGTCATCGACGCCGGTTTGGCTCGTATCAATCGGTACAGTTATCGCAATAAAGTCGAACAATTATTGGTAGAAAAGATTTCACAAGCGTCTGCGAATCAACGCGCAGGTCGTTGCGGCCGAATTGCCAATGGTGTTTGCATACGATTGTATTCCGAACAAGATTTTCAGGGTAGGCCGGAATTTACCGATCCAGAAATTTTGCGTTCTTCATTAGCGGCAGTCATTCTGCGCATGAAAGCGCTGAAAATCGGCGACATCGAGGACTTTCCATTTTTGGAAGCGCCATCGGCGCGCATGATCAGCGATGGTTATCAATTATTGGCAGAGCTTGGGGCGGTTGATGAAAATAAAGTATTGACTGCGCTCGGTTGGCGGTTATCAAAATTCCCGATCGATCCGCGTGTAGCACGCATGATTCTTGCCGCAAAACAGGAAAATTGCTTGCACGAGATCCTGATCATCGCATCTGCTTTGAGTTTGCAGGATCCGCGCGATCGTCCTTTTGAACATCAAGCCGCGGCTGATCAGGCGCAGCGCCGTTTTATTGATGAACGTTCTGATTTTTTGTCGTATCTCAAACTGTGGGAATTTTTTGATGACCAGATTAAGCATAAAAAATCTACCCGAAAATTAATTGCGCATTGCCGTGAGCTATTCTTGTCGTATCGCCGACTGCGCGAGTGGCGTGAAATTCACGGGCAACTACATGTATTGATCAGTGAATTAGGGCTAAAACCGAATGAAGTACCCGCAGGTTATGATGAAATCCACCGTGCGCTGCTAGCGGGATTGCTTGGCAATATTGGATTTAAAACCGAAAAAGAAGGCGAATATCTCGGTGCGCGCGGGATTAAATTTACGATTTTTCCAGGTTCCGCTTTAAAAAAAGGAAAAACCAAATGGGTGGTTGCTGCGGAATTAGTCGAAACGACCAAATTGTATGCCCGTTGCGTGGCTCGTATCGACCCAAACTGGTTGGAACGGATTGCCGGCAACTTGTGCAAGCGGCACTACTTTGATCCGCATTGGGAGAAAAAACAAGCGCAAGTGATCGCGTATGAACGTGTCACATTGTATGGCTTGATGATCGTACCGAAGCGTCCGGTACATTATGGATCGATCAATCGGGTAGAGGCGCGTGAGATTTTTATCCGTTCCGGCTTGGTGGCGGGTGAATTCGTGACTCAGGCGGCATTTTTCGCCCATAACCAAGCATTGGTGCACGAGATAGAAGAGCTTGAACATAAAGCACGACGGCAAGATGTGTTGGTCGATGAACAGCAAATTTTTGCTTTCTATGATGCAATTGTTCCGCAGCATATTGTTAATGGTGCTGCATTTGAGAAGTGGCGCAAACAGGCGGAATCAGAAAATCCACATTTGCTGTATTTAAAGCGTGAAATGCTCATGCGGCATGATGCCGATCAGATTACCGAGGTGCAATTTCCTGAGTATTTACAGCTTGCCGATGGCAGTCAACTACCACTGACTTACCGTTTTGATCCCGGTCATGTATTGGATGGCGTGACTGTGAGCGTGCCACTGCCGTTACTCAATCGCCTCGATGCGAAACAACTGGATTATTTGGTGCCAGGATTGATTCGCGAGAAGGTTACCTGGTATTTCAAAACGCTGCCTAAACCAGTTCGTCGGATACTGGTACCTTTACCAGAATCGGTCACGGCTTTTTTGGAAGGTACCAGCTATTCAATTTCTTCACGGCTGCAAGATGCCATTACGCAGTTCGTTCAGAAAAAAACTGCGATATCAGTTTCTCCTGATACCTGGGATTTGCAGGCCATTCCTTTGCATCTATTAATGAATATACAAGTGATCGATGATCACGGTGAAGAACTGGAAATGAGCCGTGATCTGGTTAAGTTACAAGAAAAATTTGGTCATCAGGCGCAAGCAACTTTCGCAAAAACGCACAACGATAGTGAAAAAAACAGCATTGAACGCGAGCAGATTACGCAGTGGGACTTTGGTGATCTGCCTAAGACTATTACGTTTCATCGTAACGGTCGTGACTGGATTGGTTATCCTGCGTTAGTCGATCACAACGATTGCGCGGCTATTCGCGTGCTGGATACTGAAGAAGCTGCGAATGATTTGATGCGTGCGGGGGTGAAACGCCTGCTTCATTTGTCTTTGAAGGAGCAGATCAAGCAATTGGAAAAAAACCTGCCTGGACTCAAAGTTGCGGCAATGCAATTTGCAAATCGCATGAATCCAGGGGATCTGAAGCAAGATTTGCTGAATGCTATTTTAGATCGCGCCTTAATCGGAGATGATGCATTACCACGCAATGAAACAACATTTGTCGCGCAAAAACATCGAGCGAAACAGCGATTACCAGAAGTGACGCAACAATTTGCAGACTTATTGCGACAATTGGGTGCGGAATATCAGAGTGTTTGTTCGTCATTGCCCACGCTGCGTCAGCAAGAGATAAAGCTGGAATTGGATGAGCAATTGAAGTATTTGATTTTCAATGGATTCCTCAGCGAAATTCCGTGGGAACGATTGAGACATCTCCCGAGATATTTAAAAGCGATTCAGTTACGCTTAGAAAAATTATCGACCAACCCCGAACGCGACAGACAAAACCGGCAACAGATTAGTGCGTTCTGGCAACACTATTTGAAACACATAGAAAAGAACTCGCATCGATTGAAACATGACGAAAATCTGCAAGAATTTCGCTGGCAAATCGAAGAGTTGCGGGTATCGCTATTTGCACAAGAGTTAAAGACCCCGCAACCGGTTTCAGCTAAACGGTTACAAAAACTGTTAGAAATGCTTCTAAAGTGATTTGTGTTGATAAAAAATGATCATTTTGTATTTTTGTTTGAAAAGTGTGGTTTTTGTTTGAAAAAGGCATCCAGTATTTCTCTTTGAGTGGAAACGACTTGTTTGGCTGATTCAAATAGAAGTTTTGCGTCGCATTCATTTTTAATGGTAAACCGTGTTGGAATGACACTTATTTTTGCCCGAATTTCTTCTGGTTTTGCGTTTTCTGAAAATATTTCGGGTTTTTTGCATTCTTTAGGAAGCGAGCTATATCCTTCTTTCCACTCCGCATTAACGTGTCTCAATATCACAATTTGCAGTTGTTTGTAGTCCGGTAAAATTTTATCTTGACTTCTAAGCGTGTGCCAAAGCAGCGTTTGATAGGCATTTGCACGGCCTTCCATAATGCCGACAATTCTAGACGGATCATTTTTAAAAACCTCAAATCCTTCTTTATTAGAATCTAATGCTTTTTCTCCCGCATTAAATGGATAAGACGTGTCGATAACAATAATTAATCCACGCTTCGAGCTCTTGGTGTCTTTGGGGATTTTTCTAAGAAAAACAGATGTAAGTGATTCGGTTCCTAAATTATCAAAGAGTCCTCCATCTCCCACATGATGATATTTTCTTTCATGAATTGTTTCGTTGTCGTTTTGATAAGATACCGGACCAATGATGGGAGGAAAAGAAGACGAGGTTGCAACTGTTTGTGAAATTTTTAAGGTGCTGTGATTCATTTTTAAATCTTCAAATGTTAAAGGCATAAATTGCTTAGTAGCCTCAGCAATATTTGCTTTAAAATTTTTTCTACCTTGTTCACTTATCCCTTTAAAGTGTAGATTAAATTCATTTTCTAGTTGTCCGACGAAATCATAATTAAATTCTTCTGGGCTAAGAGTGGTCATGGCTAAACGGCGACCATTATTGTATATGGTGCCATTAAAAATGATTCGCGGCGAATCCCCAATCTTTTCTCTTTCGTATAAATCAGAAAATGTTTTTTCTTTTAAAAACTCATCATCCCATAGTTCAGACAATGTATAAGCTGCTTTGGTGGGATTCAGCGCGCGAAAATGCAAAACTTGTCTTAGTTTTGCGGGTGCTTCAAAATTTTTTTGCATATCTCCTTTAAAGGTTTCAAAGAATTTTTGATATTGTTCTGAGAATTGATTTCCATCGAATATTGGTACATTTCTTTGAGGTTTATTTAAAGCATAATACGCGGTTGCTAAGCTTCCGCCAGAAACGCTGGACATATGCGTTACTGTTTCCAGAAGGCTTTTGGTTTTTCCATCATCGATCACTTGTAACTTTGCGAGTTCTTCAAGTACGCCAGCAGCAAATGTAGCGGCTCTGCTTCCTCCGCCTGAAACGGCAATTCCAACTAGGGTATCGCTGGGATCATCCAATTTTTGAAAGACAGATGATTTATTTTCTTTTGTGGGGAATTCAGGAAGAGTATGTAATTTAGCAAAACAACCTGAAAGAGTAAGCGCCACTGTGGTTAAAATGAAGATATTGATTTTAAACATTTGCATGACCCTTTATTCATAAAAATCATTTGAAACTACGTTTCTAACAGAGAAATTTTGTACATCCATATGGATAATCCCCGAATGTGCACAAACCATGAAGTGCCATCTATGTGGCGGTCTTATTCCAACCTGCAAAGAATTTCCCTATAGGAGACTTTTGTTCTTGATCGCGATTATCTAACTTTTCTCTGAGTATGTTATCCATAATATGAAAACCGAGTTTTCTGTAGGACTCGAATTGAGGTTCATCAAAAAATTGATCGGTTGTGGGTTCATGAGGAAAACTAGAGCGATGCTTATGATAATGCTTTACATCAACTGGCTCATCGCCACAAAGAACGGGCTTAATATACAGTAGCTTTCCTTCTTGGCAATGCAAATTACCATTGCTATCCGAGTTTTTGTAATGAATTGTGCCGATTGCGTGGGGGACGGTTTTCGTTGTAGTGGTTGAATTATTTTTTTCGTTTTCTTCGGGATTATCTTTGTTCTCGGTACTTACATTTTTTATCGCATCTACATCGATTTCTATTTCTATATTTTGATCAAGACGGATTTTTCTGATTGCGTTGCCCAAATCTTCGAATTCGTGATTGGGATCGCAACTAACATCAACAACGATTATGTATTGGCATTTACGCAATACCATCTCGTATAAACCAAGATTTTCAAAATGACCACCGTCTGAAAGGTAAACGTATTTTCGACCATCGTTGGTGCGACTGAAAAGTTCATTAAATGATAAAAATAACGGGTGTTTCTTGTAGCGCCACAATTTCGATTTAATTTTTTTTGGATTCAATATCCACCATCCTAGGCGAATATTAAAAAAAGCCAGTAAAAAACTAATCATTTTCGAAGTGTGGTATCCCATATTGGGACTGGCTGCGGCTCCTGATATAGCGACGGCTGTGCCGAGTGTGACCTTATCGTAAGGATCGTTTTGATAGTATTGGGAACTGAGATAACCTAAATGGTTTACAGAACTGCCATAAAATTGCGGGGATAAAGTAAACGATTGGGCCTTGCGCTGTTGCCAAGCTAATATTTCTAGCTTGTCGGTATCCGTCAAATTGAGCGCAGTATTGATTATCAAGTAGGGTTTTTGACGATGTAATTTTGAGAGATTTATATCGTCATTAACATCAAAATTGGTAAACACATGCGGATTACGATCATCGTCATTTCTTGATGCTCCTAGAAAACATCTTACTAAGCGATTCTTATAAAAATTATTTAAAGAAAATCTATTAATGGTCACAAAGAAAGGAAAAATAAGAGAGATGAGAATGAGAGACAAAAATAAATGCCAGTGATTATCAAATTGATATAAAACGCGCTCATGTATGTTTTTTAAATAACCTGCTATCTCTTCCACTTTACCGGGGAATTCAGGTCGACTATCCATCATAGTCAGCATAACCATTTCCTGAAATAAAGAAATAATTATAATGATCGATATGATTGCTATTGGTCCAAACAATTTGATATACCATTCGTAACCGATGAAGCTAGTGTTTTGACGGCTTGAGAAAGACGATATGGTTTTTGCGCCAAATGAAAAATAGATTGCCAAAGCACTTGATAATCCTCCTGCAGCTAAAATCCATCGATTGACTGTTTCTAAGATGTAAGCATTAAATAAAACCAGACTCCATAATAGGCCTATCATTAGAGACCAAGCTAAGAGATAGCCTCCTATGCGTGAAAAGTATTCATCCGTATGGTGATTAAAAAAGCATTTGGCTTTAGAAAAAATCCCCAAGAAAAAGCATCCGATTATTAAATAGGCCAGTGTAAGTATCGGAACAGAGAATGCTGTATAAGCAATGGCAGAAAACTCTCCTTCCCATGAGAATATTTTTACTGAAATAGTATCGTCTCTTGTCTTTTGAAGAGATTTGCTTTCATCAACAGATTTATTGCAATCTTTTAAAGTTACATGTCCATGAATTTTGTTACTCTGTTGGGTTGCGTTGTCGGTAGGGCACGAGTTTATTTTATCATTACAGATAATGCCGATTGAAATGAAAAACATACTTAGAAGGAATAAAATAGCGATGAGAGCTGCAATTCCTTTTTCGCTTGTAATTACCTTGCGTTCTGTCTTCTTATCTGAATCCACGCTTGGTTTAAAATAAAATAGTAGGATTATTGAGATAAAAAGAAGTAATAATCCTGATAGGAAGGAAAGAGACCATTCAGAAATGGCTATTAATGAGTGATCTGTTAAAAGAAATAAGTGCAGATAAGGTAGTAGCAGCACTGCCATGCATGCAGGAATGACAATACACCAATTCAAAAACATATTTCTAAGGATGGTTCCTATCATTCCTAAAAAATCACCAGACATTAAACTTAGCTTTGGAGAAAGATAGCTACTGCAGTTACGAAGCCAAGTTATTGGTTTTGGTTCTTTATTTAATGAGGGTTTACGCTCTGGAAGTTCACACTCTAGAAATTCACGCTCAATTTTTTGAATTGCTTCTGAAATCGATTTTTCGCTAGGATCAATATCAGATAATTTTTGATTTGTAGAGGATTGGTTATTTTCCTTTGGGGATTTTGCTTTTTCTATCAATGCGGCTTCTCGATGGATCCATGCGCTTAACCATGCACCAATATAGCCTCCTCCTGATACTACGGATAAATAATCGATATTTCTTATTTGCTCATATTTACCAAGAGCTTGTAATACACCAAGATTAAACGAAGCACTGCGTATGCCTCCACCAGATAGGCATAATGCAGATAATGGATTTTCATGATCACCAGGTGGTTTACTAGAAGAGCGATCGTAACCGCTTAAAACTTTTTTTTCTTCTTCTAATACTTGAGAAAATGATACATTCTTTGTTTTTTCATCCGTGTTTATTGAATTTTCGACCATATCTATTGTGCTCATTCAAAGAGTTAATAAAGACAAGGCCTACAAAAAATGTATTATTAGAATTGTTGCCAGAAAAGTTGAGGTTTATTCAATATTTTCTTACCGCCTTATAATTGGCAATTTGATGTTTAGATTAAACTTTGTTGTTTAGTTTGTAAAGTTGTTAACTCAATAAATATTGGATTGACATAAGATCAAAATCTATTGATTACTGATTTTTAATTCCGTACAAAAAATTAATAACAACTTTGTACATTTTAATGGCTACTTTTCAGTTATTCTAAATAAGTGTTAACCCAAAATAAGAACCCTAAAGCCTTGCAAAAGAAAAAAAATATAAAGCAAACGAAAGTTGCTTCATCCAATAAACCTGTGCGACGTAAAACACGTATTGCCCCAAAAGCAAATTCACCCAGTGATGTGAGCAAGATTGGCGCATCTACAGAACCACAAACCTTCAAGTTGCAAAAATTATTAGCGCATCGAGGTCTTGGTTCTAGGCACGAAATGGAAGAATTGATTGCTGCTGGCAAAGTGATGCTAAACGATCGGATCGCTATCTTAGGTGATCGAGCCGGGCCTGATGATGTAGTGCGTATCGGACGTCGAGTGATTCGTTTGAATGCTCCTGAAGAGCTTCCGCGCGTGTTGTTGTATCACAAACCCGAGGGCGAAATCGTCAGTCGAGATGATCCACAAGGCCGACCTTCGGTTTTTGATAAATTACCGCATTTACGTTCCTCGAAGTGGATTGCCATTGGGCGTCTCGATTTTAATACCAGTGGATTATTGATTTTTACCGATGATGGAACTTTTGCAAACCGTTTAATGCATCCTCGTTTTGAAATGGAACGTGAATATGCCGTTCGCATATTGGGTGAATTGACGGACGAGCAAATGAAACAATTGACAACGGGTGTCGAGTTAGAAGATGGGAGAGCAGCTTTTACGTATTTGACCGATCAGGGAGGAGAGGGCGCCAATCATTGGTATCGAGCAATTCTCAAAGAAGGTAAAAATCGTGAGGTGCGGCGCATGTTTGAAGCGTTGGGATTAACGGTTAGCCGTTTGATGCGAGTGCGCTTTGGACCACTGAATTTGCCACCCAGAATCAAGCGTGGTCAATGGTTGGAGCTGGATGAGAAGAAGACGCGACGCTTGTTGGATTTGATCGGTGATTATCAGGCTTAACTAAGTAGATGATAGTTTAACCAACATTTCTTGCAATGATTCTAAAGAGAACATTGATTTGAGATAGTTGTTCAACCGTAACTGTTTTACCTACGAACGGAGACAACGCTTGTTTCGAGGTTGCTGAAGGCTTGCGTAACGTAATGTGAGCGCAAATGGCAAGAGACAGAGGCGAGATTTTCTATAAGAGATCATAGCGATACAATGATTTTTAATGAGATAAACGACTAAGATGACTAAGGAATGTTTCGAGAGAAGCATTTCACTAACAAATCGGTTTCGCAGGGTTTTGTGCCCCTGAATTTTTACAGTAAAACACATAGCGAGAACATCATGTCGATTTTTACTCCCAATAAAATAAGTGCGCGATTATTGTCGGATTATGCTTCGCAAGCATGGAAATCAAACCCCGAGGATTTAAGCGGGGAATCTGGAAGACGTTATCTCTTAATTTATGATTTGTATATCAAAGCAAGAAGCTACGCCATCATCAACAAGCTGGCGTTTGGTTTAGCTATCATTTCAAGTATTATGGTATTAGTCTGGCCTTCACTTGCGATTGTGATGCAAGATTTTGGAATTGAAATGGAATTTTTCAAATCTGCAATCGTACAAACTACGGTGACTGGATTGGCTGCCCTTACTTTTGCCGTATACAATCACTATAAGAAGTGCCAGATGTATGTTGAGAATCTTATGAGGCACATTGTTTACTCAGAACAATTCGATCAAGCATTAATTGATAAAATTCTCAAGGAAATAGAGAAAATTGATGCGGGCTTTACTTTTTCTGAAACGACTGCCCAAAAAAATCAGGTGGAACAAAAACCTGAGGGTGGATAACTAAGCTAGGAGCCTCGCTATTATTTCGTGATATTAAGAATAAAGATTGGGATCTTCTGATTACAGGTTTTTGTTGCTAGGTAATTGATTGCGGTGCAACAAGAATACAAATTCGTTTCCTGCATGGGTTTCCAGCCAGTTAAATGCCGTGCTTGGGTAAGCATGTTCAAGCGCTTCGCGGTTATGTCCAATTTCAACGACTAATAATCCATCTTCTGTGAGGTGTTCGGCTGCAGATTCTAAGATTTTACGGGTTGCATCAAGACCATCGATTCCACTTGATAGCGCATTTTGTGGTTCATGTTGATATTCTCGGGGTAGCTGCGACATCGATTCCGCATTGACATACGGCGGATTACTAATGATTAAATCGTAACGTTTATTTTTTAAAGAGGAAAATAAATCCGAGGCAATCAAATCGATTCTTTTTTCTAAACCATAATGGTCAATATTTTTATGTGCAACTTCGAGCGCGGGTTTGGAGATATCAACCGCATCGATTTGCGCATATTCAAAATACAACGCGGATAAGATGGCGAGGCAACCCGATCCGGTGCACATGTCCAGTATATTCGTGATTCTGTCAGGTTCTACAACCCAAGGCACAAGCTGTGCTTGCAGTAATTCAGCAATAAAAGAGCGAGGTACGATGACGCGTTCATCCACATAGAAACGGTATTCACCAAGCCATGCTTCCTGTGTAAGATAAGCGGCTGGAATACGATCTTTGATGCGGCGTTCAATGACATGCAAAATCTGATCGCATTCGCTTTTTAGCAGCCGCGCGTCGAGAAATGGTTCGAGCTGATCCAGTGGCAGCGATAGCGTTTTTAGAATGAGGTAGGCGGCTTCATCATAAGCATTGGAAGATCCATGTCCGAAATGTAAGTTTGCTTTATTGAATTGAGTAACAGCGTAACGTAATAAATCACGAATAGATTCAAATTCTAAGGGTGTATGCAAAGTCATTGTAAAATCAAGATGAATATCAATTTGGCCAATCCAATGGGTTGAAATGTAACATACAATCGAGTAGTCATAGTATCAGATGCTATTTTTAACAGTGTAGAGATCATTTTTGGAAATTAAAAACGACGATTTCTTTATGCGCCTTGCGATTGAGCAAGCTTTGCTGGCGCAAGATGCCGATGAAGTTCCCGTCGGTGCCGTGGTAGTACAAAACCAGATTGTCATCGGTTACGGGTTTAATCATCCCATTCAGAGTCATGATCCAACCGCACATGCCGAAATCATGGCGATTCGCGCTGCTGGAAACACGTTAGGCAATTATCGATTGTCTGAGTGCGTGTTGTACGTTACCTTGGAACCTTGCGTCATGTGTATTGGGGCTATTTTTCATGCGCGTATCAAACGATTAGTGTATGCTGCTGCCGATCCAAAAACAGGTGTTTGCGGCAGTATTCTTAATTTACCGACGGAATCTAAATTGAATCACCATTTGCAGGTAACGGGGGGAGTTTTGGCCTTAGAAGCGAGTGCATTGCTAAAAAGTTTTTTTGCGCAACGACGTGTTATGAGTAAATGTTGTCATCATGAAAATAAATATTAGTATATCGAATCAACAGCTTGATTTGATTGATGCGAATGAAAATGTGATCAAAAGCTATCGGATATCTTCTGCGAAGAAAGGTACTGGGCAACAGTATGGAAGTTTTTGCACACCTTTGGGGCGGCATATTATTCGCGCTAAAATTGGCAAAGGGCAACCTGTTAATACCGTTTTTATCAAGCGACGGCCAACAGGTGAAGTTTATAGTAAGGAATTGGCTGAACAATTTCCTAATCGAGATTGGATGCTGACTCGTATTTTATGGCTTTCGGGATGTGAGCCAGGATTTAATCGTTTGGGCACGGTTGATACGATGCGCCGCTTTATTTATATTCATGGTAGCCCCGATACCGCTGAAATGGGTAAACCGGGTTCGATCGGGTGCATTCGTATGAGAAATAGTGATATATTGGAGCTATTTGATTGTGTGGACGCTGGTACTGCCGTTGATATCAAAGCTTAAAAAGTTTTTCATACAAATTTTTATGGTTATCACGTATTGTTAGTATAAAAAAGTATAATGGCAGCTTTCATGAATTGATGACTCAGTTTCTAAAAAAACTAGGAGAAAATTGAATATGGCTATGAGCAATAATGGTGCAGCTAAGCTGATGAAGAATTTTTTGATAGCGATGTTTGCACTATCGATTTCACATTCGCTTTGGGCTGATCAAATCGGAAGTGTTTCGACTAAATTCAAGATACTGGGTGCGAATGATAAAATAGTGATCGAAGCTTTTGATGATCCGGATGTTCCTGGCGCGACCTGTTATTTGAGTCGTGCGAAAACCGGTGGTGTCGGTGGCATGGTGGGTGTGGCTGAAGATACCGCAGATGCTTCGATATCGTGCCGTCAAATTGGCCCAATCACCTTATCAGAAAAAATTAAGAATGGTGATTTGGATGGCGATGAAGTTTTTAAAAAGCACACTTCGTTGCTCTTTAAAACACTGCAAGTCGTGCGTTTCTATGATGCAAAAAGAAATGTGCTGGTTTATTTGACGTACAGCGATAGAATTATTGAGGGATCGCCTAAAAACAGCATTTCGATTATTCCGGTAAAAGCTTGGAATAACTAATTTAATTTTTGGTACAAAATTAGGAGTGAAAAGTGCGTCAACACCTATTTAAGAATTTTGTATATTATTTATAATAGCGATTTTCTGGCGATTGCTTGTTGAACACATTCTCATCTATTAATTCTATGCAATTATTTGCTTTCGGGATAAACCATAATACTGCGCCACTGGATGTGCGCGAGCAGGTGAGTTTTCCTGAAAATACCATGGAACACGCCCTGCATGACTTGGTAGGGCGTAATCCCATCAAAGAAGCAGCGATTGTTTCTACCTGTAATCGTACGGAAATCTATTGTTGTACTGATAAACCTGAGGATGCCATGATGTGGTTGGCGGATTTTCATCATTTGCCGACCCGCCAGCTTGATCCTTATCTGTATAAATTCCCACGTGAACAAGCAGTAAAGCATGCGTTTCGAGTAGCCAGCGGATTGGATTCGATGGTTTTAGGTGAACCGCAGATTCTCGGTCAATTGAAAAATGCGGTTAAATCGGCCCAACATGCTGGAACGCTTGGATTGTTGTTGCATAAATTGTTTCAACGGACTTTTTATGTTGCCAAGGAAGTTCGGACTTCCACCGAAATAGGCGCAAGTTCGGTTTCAATGGCGGCGGCATCAGCGCGTTTAGCCGAGCGAATTTTTGGTGATATTAGCGAGCAAAATGTTTTATTTATTGGCGCTGGAGAGATGATCGAGCTATGTGCGAATCATTTTGGCGCGCGAAATCCACGCAATATTACCGTGGCCAATCGCACTACAGAACGTGCGGAAGTGCTGGCCAGTCGGTTTAACAACGCTAAAGCGATTACTTTAAGCGATTTGCCCGAACAACTGGCCCATCATGACATTATCGTTACCTGCACAGCGAGTCCGTTACCGATTCTCGGAAAAGGCATGGTCGAACGGGCGATTAAAATCCGTAAACATCGTCCTTTATTCATCGTTGATTTAGCAGTTCCGCGCGATGTCGAATCCGAGGTTGCTGAGCTTGATGACGTATTTTTATACTATGTTGACGATTTGGCGGAAATCGTTAAAGAAGGTCTTGATTCGCGGCAAAATGCGGTAGCGCAAGCCGAAACCATCATTGATTCTAACGTGATCGATTTTATGCGTTGGATGGTTACGCGAGAAACGGTTCCTACTATTCGTGCGTTGCGCGATCAGGGTGAGCGTTATCGCCGGCATGAACTGGCCAAAGCGCATAAGTTACTGGAAAAAGGTGAAGATCCTAAAAAAGTCATCGAATCGCTTAGCAACAGTCTTACTAATAAATTCTTACATGTGCCTTCTAGCGCACTCAATCACGCTTCTACTGATGAACGAGATGAATTAGTCGAGTTAGTTAACCGGCTATATCAACTGCATCGCCCACAATGAACAAAAATATTACCGATCGGCTCACTCGATTGAGTGTCCGCCTGGAAGAATTAAACCATTTGTTAAGTAGCGAATCTGCGACAGTTGATATGGACAACTATCGCAAGCTGACACGAGAGCATGCAGAGATCACGCCCATCGTTGAGCTTTATCGTTCATTCCAACAAACCGAATTGGATATGCAAACGGCGAGAGAAATGCATGCTGACTTGGAAATGCGCGCTTTTGCCGAAACGGAAATTCAAGCGGCTAAAGAGAATTTGGTGCGTCTCGAAGGTGAAATCCAAAAACAATTACTACCTAAAGACCCGAATGACGAACGTAATATTTTTTTGGAAATACGCGCAGGGACTGGGGGTGACGAATCAGCTCTATTTGCTGCCAATTTATTTCGCATGTATTCACGTTATGCGGAACGGCGTAATTGGCAGGTTGAAATCATATCGCAAAGTCTTTCCGATATCGGTGGATACAAAGAGATTATCGCAAAAATTGATGGACAAGGCGCTTATTCACGACTGAAGTTTGAATCGGGCGGGCATCGTGTGCAACGCGTGCCTGTGACTGAAACACAAGGCCGTGTTCATACCTCGACATGCACTGTTGCCATCATGCCAGAAGCCGATGAGGTAAGCGAAGTGACTTTAAATCCTGCGGAATTACGGATTGATACTTTTCGAGCTTCCGGTGCAGGAGGGCAACATATCAATAAAACAGACTCAGCCGTGCGCGTGACGCATTTACCGACTGGGATTGTCGTTGAATGCCAAGATGGCCGCTCCCAGCACAAAAATAAAGCACAAGCCTTGAGTGTTTTGGCCGCTCGTATTCATGACAAGCAAATGCGCGAGCAACATGCGGAGCAGGCTGCGACGCGAAAGTCATTAGTGGGCACTGGCGAGCGTTCAGAAAGAATTCGAACGTATAATTTTCCACAAGGCCGCGTTACTGACCATCGTATCAATCTGACGTTGTATAAAATGGATCAAATCATGGACGGTGATATCGACGAATTATGTTCTGCTCTGGTGGCTGAACATCAAGCAGAATTACTGGCTGCAGAACAAGAGTAATTCCAATTCATCGCATGGTGTAGTTTTTAGTGCTTTGCTGAATGACAATCCACGATGCAATCGATAACGATCGAAAAGGCTCTATTTCAAGCTTATCAGCATATCGAAAAGGTTGATGCGCGCTTACTGTTAGAAAAAGCGTTGCAGGTCGATCATGCTTTTTTACTGACGCATCCTAATCAATCTTTAACTTCTCAACAATCTGAGCAGTTCTTTCATTGGGTTACACAACGCTTGCAAGGGATGCCTGTGGCTTATTTGACTGGCCAAAGGGAGTTTTATGACAGCGTGTTCAGGGTATCTCATGCGGTATTGATTCCACGCCCTGAGACGGAGTTGCTGGTTGATTTAGCTTTAGATTTGATACCCGTGGATCGGGTTTGTAAAATATTGGATTTAGGAACAGGAAGTGGTGCGATCGCAATCTCGATTGCAAAACACAGGCCTCTGTCACAAGTGATCGCGGTGGATATATCACTTGAAGCGATTGAAATAGCGCGTTGGAATGCCAGCAATTTACGGGCGAGTAATGTTCATTTTTTATTAGGGAAATGGTTCAATGAACTTTCTCAGCAAAAATTTGATCTGATTGTAACAAACCCTCCGTATGTTGCTGAAAATGATCCATATTTACAGCAGGGAGATTTGCGATTTGAACCAAAAATTGCGTTATCCGCAGGGTATGATGGAATGGATTGTATCGCGCATATCATTCAAAGTGCTGCAAAATATCTTGTCAATGAAGGATGGTTGTTTATAGAACATGGTTACGATCAAGCAGAGGCATGTCAATTGTTATTGGAAAAAGCAAGGTTTAATAACATTCGCTGCTATGCGGATTTGGCGGGAATAATACGGGTAAGCGGTGGACAAGTTGACGCATCCAGCTAAAATACATTAATGTGCGCAGGTCATTTGATCATGAACGCAGTTTTTTAAACAAATTTTTTTGGAATGATTTTTGGAGAAATTAACACTATGAATGTTGAAGATTTAATTGAACAACAAATTACCACTCATCCGGTCGTTCTGTATATGAAAGGTACGATAGATCAGCCGCAATGTGGATTTTCTGCGAATGCAGTAAATATTCTTAAAGCTTGCGGTGTTAATGAGATTTTTTCAGTCAATGTTTTGGAAGATCCAGATGTTCGGCAAGGAATCAAAGATTTTTCCAATTGGCCAACGATACCTCAATTGTACGTAAACGGAGAATTTATTGGCGGTTCCGATATCGTCTCTGAAATGTATAAGTCTGGAGAACTTCAGAAATTATTTGAATAAAACCTGTTTGTACGATCTGATGATTGGATTATTGGATTCTGTCGATTATTTAATCCAATTATCAGATAAAAGCTTTAAGGATTTTTTAACTGATTGCGGTGGCTATGATCCAATAGCGTGCGAATTTACCGATCGCCATAAAAATAGCTGCACTTAACCAGTGAATTCGTAACCATCCAGCCGCAACGCAAAGTGCATCGCCAATTAATGGTACCCAGGATAACAGTAAGATTGCAGACCCATGCTGACGTACCCATTGTAATCCGCGAAGATTATTTTTAGATTTTTTGAGAATTGCTTGCTCATTCGGCAGGAAATAGCCAATGAGATAGGAACTCATACCCCCTAATGTGTTGCCAATGGTTGCTAAAACCAGTGCGTGCCAATGTAAATCGGGATAAGCCAATAGCACACTAGCAAGAACGGCTTCTGATCCCCCTGGCAATAAAGTGGCGGCGAGAAAGCTGCTAGTAAAAAGCGCGATTAGGCTTGATTGCTCATCCATTGCGTGGTCCAAATTTTCAAAACAGTGATATTAACAAGACCTCTGCACAATCTTGAAAATTTTTTTAGTGGTGGGGAAAGGAAATTTGTAAGTAATAATTGTACGCATTCTTTCTGGCAGAAAAGTGAAGCTTTCCCTTCTATACTTGGTCTAAGGTTTTGTATTTGATGGTGATTGCCAAATGGAATCACGATTGAAGCAGAAAAAATATAAAAATGTGAATAGAAAGATATTCTTCGGGAAGGCGTTGAGTTATATCTAACCGCCGCTAGGTGTTACACTTTGAATTTGAATCCGCATTTAAATCATAGGAGATTGCATTCAATGCACAAGTTAGGCTTAGTCATTCTAGTTATATTTCTGTTTAATGCCAGCAGCTTAATGGCAGGATCTTCAGCGTGGATCAACAAAAGCGGGCAAGATCAGGTGAGAGAGATTGCTCGGCATGTTATAGAATCAAACGATGAATTTGTTAAGAAATTGCCATCGGATTATTTTGCTGAGCTTATTCATGGGCAAAAACCTATGGCAACGATGGTAACTTGCGCTGATTCTCGGTTACATGCGCATGCAATTGATATTCATCCTGATGGAGATATTTTTTTAGTCCGTAATATCGGCAATCAAGTTTCTACCGCTGAAGGATCCATCGAATATGGTGTGCGTCATCTACATACTCCCGTACTGTTTATTATCGGACACTCATCTTGCGGGGCAGTTGAAGCGGCCATGTCAAAGCCGGCACATCTCGAGCCTTCGATTTGGCGCGAACTGGATACGATTAAAGTCTCTAGCAATAAATCTGACGATCATAGACACGTTAAGGAAAGTGTCGAGTCCAATGTGAATCATCAGGTTTCGGCAGCTTTAAAAAAATATGCCAAAGAAGTTAAGGAAAATCGCTTAACGATAATTGGGGGTGTTTATGATTTTCGCAATGACTATTCTCAAGGCAGCGGTCGTCTTGTCTTGATTAACGTTAATGGAGAAACTAATCTCGCTGAAATCCAAAAAATGCCGATTGTTAACTTTAAAAAAGCTGAATAGGATGCATCGATTGGCTCAGGCTTTTTTATTTTTGGGTTAATCTGCAAAATTAGACAACGCTAAAAATTCTTTTATCTTAATAATTACGTGTAACCGCAAAATCAGCCAAGTCCAATAAACATTTTTTATTTTCCGATTCAGGTAAAAATTGAATGGATTGAATTGCAATGGCGGTTTCTTTTTCAGCGCTACGTCTAGCGTAATTCAATGCGTCAGTTTGTTGAATAACATCCAAAATCGGTTGAAAACCATCTTGCCCACCGTCTTGTATGGCTTTCCGGATAATATCAGCTTGCTGCTGCGTGCCTGTTTTCATGGCATGAATCAGAGGTAAAGTCGGTTTTCCTTCGGCTAAGTCATCTCCTAGGTTTTTGCCGATATCACTGTTGTTTCCAGAATAATCAAGAATGTCGTCAATTAATTGAAATGCCGTTCCTAGATGCATGCCATACAACGCCATGGCATCTTCTTCTTCACGTGTTGCATTACCTAGAATTGCTCCCAAGCGACTTGCTGCCTCAAAAAGCTTCGCGGTCTTGAAACGAATGACTTGCAAATAACTTTCTTCGGTAACATTGGGTTCACGACAATTGAGGAGCTGCAAAACCTCTCCTTCGGCAATCGTGTTTGTGGCATCCGCTAAAACTTGCATGATACGCATGTTGTCGACTTCTACCATCATTTGAAAAGCACGAGAATATAGAAAATCCCCAACTAACACACTCGCGGCATTGCCAAATAACGCATTAGCCGTTTCTTGATTGCGCCGTAGTTGCGATTCGTCAACAACGTCATCATGCAATAATGTTGCGGTATGAATAAACTCCACGATGGCCGCAAGTGTGTAGTGAAATTTACCAGAATAACTGAAAGCTCCGGACGATAAAATAACGAGCGCAGGCCGTAAACGCTTGCCGCCGCTATTGATGATATATTCACTGACTTGACGGATGAGAACTACTTGGGAATGGAGTTTTTCGCGGATAACATCATCGACGATGTCCATGTCCCGTGAAATAAAGCTTTTAATGTTTTCGATTGACACAATGTAACCTTAAAGAAAGCGCTATGTTAGAAATGACGACGGCTTAGTGTCAAGTATAAAAAATATTGAATTCAGAATGTGAATTAAGCCATTATTATTTTTTATGCACAAATAACCCTTAAATCGTTATAATAGCAAGTTTTGTTGCACGTGGATTTGGAGTTCAAAATGTATGCGGTGATAATAACCGGTGGCAAGCAATATCGAGTTCAAGTAGGTGAGAAGCTTAAAGTTGAAAAACTGAGCGTGGAAGCGGGTAGCGAGTTAGTTCTTGATCAAGTGTTGATGGTTTCGAATAACGATCAAGTATCGGTTGGAAGTCCGTTACTCAGTGGTGCAAAAGTGAATGCAACGGTTTTATCACAAGGTCGGCATGATAAAATTCGCATTTTTAAAATGCGCCGTCGTAAGCATTATCAAAAGCATCAAGGACATAGACAGTATTACACAGAGATCCAAATTACCGGTATCTCGGCTTAAGGAGTAAAGATAAATGGCACATAAGAAAGCAGGTGGAAGTTCAAGAAACGGTCGTGATTCGCATTCCAAGCGTCTTGGCGTTAAATGTTACGGCGGCGAAGTAATCCCAGCCGGTTCGATCATTGTCAGACAGCGTGGGACCCAAGTTCACCCGGGTGAGAATGTCGGCATCGGTAAAGATCATACTTTATTTGCAAAAATCGCTGGAAAAGTTAACTTTACTACCAAAGGTGAACTTAAGCGTAAAACAGTCAGCGTAGTGCCTGCTGCATAGTAAGCGATTCATCTCATTTTCAAAAAAGCCCTATCTTAAAACGATGGGGCTTTTTGTTTGTAGTACGAAAGTGGTATAACCACAACATTCAAGTACATAAGCGGTTGTTATGAAATTTATTGATGAAGCAGTCATTCAAGTATTGGCAGGCAAAGGCGGTAATGGCGTGGCGAGTTTTCGTCGAGAAAAGTACATACCACGCGGCGGACCGGATGGTGGTGACGGTGGTAGAGGCGGTAGCATTTATGCGATTGCTGATCGTAATATCAATACGTTGATCGATTATCGATTTGCGCGAATTCATCGGGCTAAAAACGGCCAAAACGGGCAAGGATCGGATCGTTATGGCCGAAGTGCAGAGGACATTGTATTGCGCATGCCAGTTGGAACACTGATTAAAAATATAGACACTGAAGAAATCATCGCAGATTTAGTGCGTGATCAGCAAAAGGTACTGCTTGCTAAAGGGGGAACAGGAGGAGCGGGAAATCTTCATTTCAAATCAAGCACCAACCGTGCACCGCGTCAATTTACCTTGGGTGAATTGGGGCAAGAATTTGAATTGAAGCTGGAATTAAAAGTGTTGGCGGATGTAGGATTGCTAGGCATGCCAAACGCTGGCAAATCGACGTTGATTCGTGCGGTTTCGGCTGCTCGTCCCAAAGTTGCAGATTATCCGTTTACCACGCTCGAACCAAACTTAGGTGTGATACGCATCGACGCCAACCGCAGCTTTGTGATGGCCGATATTCCTGGATTGATCGAAGGTGCTGCCGAAGGTGTAGGACTAGGACATCGTTTTTTGAAACACTTATCCAGAACCCGATTGTTGCTGCATGTGATTGACATGGTGCCTTTAGACGAAAATGCTGATTTGGTACATGAAGCGCATGCTCTGGTTAATGAATTACAAAAATACGACGAAGCACTCTATCAAAAACCGCGTTGGCTGGTGTTGAACAAGATTGATATGATACCTGCCGAAGAGAGGGCAAGCGTTTGTGAAGCTTTTGCTAAGAAATTGGGTTGGCAAGGTAATTATTTTATGATTTCAGCACTTACAGGGGAAGGTTGCAAGCAACTCACGTATGCCATCATGGAGTATTTAGAGCAAAACGTGTTAACGCTAGCACAATTAGAATCAACGGAAAACGCAGAAATGGTACAAGAGATAGACGATCAAGGCGGTGATGCATGTTGAAGCAAGCACGCCGTGTTGTTATTAAAGTAGGCAGTAGCTTAGTAACCAATCAAGGTAAAGGGCTTGATCACGCCGCATTAGCAGGTTGGGCAGAACAAATCGCGCTACTGAAGCACCAAGGCAAAGAAATTATTTTGGTTTCATCTGGCGCGATTGCTGAAGGAATGCAACGCCTCAATTGGGACACTCGGCCGACGGCTTTGTACGAATTGCAGGCCGCTGCCGCCGTGGGACAAATGGGCTTGGCGCAAGCATATGCTTCTGTTTTTTCTCAACATAGTTTACAAACAGCGCAGATCTTGTTGACGCACGAAGATCTTTCCAATCGTAAACGCTATTTGAACGCTCGCTCAACGTTGACAACATTGCTCAAGCTCAACATTATTCCAATCATTAACGAGAATGATACCGTTGCAACCGATGAAATCCGCTTCGGTGATAACGATACACTGGCTGCGTTGGTGACTAATTTGGTTGAAGCCGATGCGCTGGTGATTCTGACTGATCAAGAGGGGCTCTATACCAGCGATCCACGTAAAGATCCGACCGCGCAATTACTGAGTGAAGTGACCGCTGGCGATCCTGCGCTCGAAAGAATGGCGGGTGGTGTTGGTAGCGGCATTAGCCGTGGTGGTATGCAAAGTAAAGTCATTGCGGCGAAACGCGCGGCACGTAGCGGGGCGGATACGTTGATCGCCTCAGGACACCAAAAAAACGTGCTGATTCGCCTCAATCAAGATGAAACAATCGGTACGCGCTTTCTCGCCAAAATCCCAGTGCTAGCAGCGCGCAAACAATGGTTAGCCGATTATTTGCAGGTCCGTGGTCGTGTTCAACTGGATCGAGGCGCGGCAAATGCGCTGATCAATGACGGGAAAAGCTTGTTGGCTATTGGTGTAACCCATGTGGAAGGGGATTTCGAACGCGGAGAAACCGTGGCTTGCTTGAATGAAGAGGGTAAAGAAATCGCTCGCGGACTGATCAATTATAGCGCAGTAGAAACGCAAAGAATTCTCAAGACAGCAACGCATGAAATCGAAAATATCCTGGGGTATGTCGCGGAACCAGAGCTGATACACCGTAATAATTTGGTCTTGTTGTAATGAACTTTATTAGAATAGTGAGCTAAATAATTTTTGTGTCGTGATCATTTGCAGGAAACTGCTTATATATTTTTTAAAGCAAGAAATCACCTTATCAAAACCTTTTTCAACCGACTTAATTGATAATCTGCTGGTCGATTAAAAAAACAGAAAATTTAATCGGCGAACACGGATTTTTGGAGCAATTCACTCAGGTACTGTTGAACGCACCTTGTAGGCTGAATTTGATGAATTGCTCATCGAATTCGTCCCGATTTTCTCATAAGTGTATCCAAAACAGAAAAACCTCGATTCATGTGATGATTTATCTTACATAATATAAATCATTTACCATCTGGGTTGAGGCCTGGCTTGCGTTAGCGGGGGAAGGTGTCACTATGGAAGTGACACCGATCAATGATGCAGCAACCGCGACCGTTGCAGCTCTATTGAAACAGCTTTCTAAAATCTTCCTTTTCCGTTCGTCTTTTTCCGTTACGAGATTACTTGCTGCAATTACAATTAGTCTATCTTCATTTAAATAGTCTGCAAGAATAATACATGCTTCAATAGGTAAGCATCTTTTTCCTTCATTTACTAACCGAATATATCTCGGTGCTATTCCAAGTAATTCAGCAAGTTTTGATTGTGTTCCTGCCTTTTTCTCAGCTCGTTCGATGTAATTTTTCATTTGCATAGTACATTTGTCCTATTGACGGGATCATTTGATCCTTATATATTGAGGATCGTTTGTTCCTTATGATTTATCACAAGATCATATAGTTCATTTCCCCATAAGTCAATTAGGGTCATAACATGAAAAAAGTCTCAAATAGCTACTTTCAAGCCTTCTTAGAAGCAACCTGCGATGGTTTGTTTCCTAAGTATAGCGATTTTTGGCGCTGCTACCACAAAACTGCTTTGATGTTAGAAAGCGATTATTGCTATTTCGATGACAAACCGGATTCGATTTTGACGACGAGGAACGAGGAGGAAAAATCATTCCGGTTTGAGCATGAAAAACTTTACGTGCTAGTTACACGTAAAGTTAGTCTCACGGATGAGACAAATGCACTTTCAAATTCTTGTCGTTTTTGATCTAAAATGACAAAGCAAATGCCTGTTTTCATTGATTATTTAACCATTCGTCAGGTTCATTCTGGCGGTAACTTGCCAATTATCAATGGTGGGCGTGTTTTAAGGATCGATTCCGATGGGGAAATTGAATATTTGTTAGATACCCGTCATGGCCTTGAGGGAAGTTTTGACAGTAGGGTAGAGGTGCGCTGCGATGGTCATCAAGTTGAGTTTTCTGGCAATATCTCAAGATATGGCCGTTCTGATAATCTCTTCGGATACACATTCGCTGAAAGCATCAAGCGCATAAATGCGCTTTTAGCTTCCCTCGGCCTACCTCCTTTTACTGCGGGTCTGCCTTTTATCTTTGCTGAAAAGGGCTTGACCTGGTCGGGTGCAAAAGTCAGTCGCATCGATATCACTTGCAACTATGCCACGGGATCAATGCAAGACTGCGAAGCATTACTTCGCAATATGGCAGGGCAGCACGTAGGCCGTCAAAAAGGCTCTTTGTCCGTCAATGGTGCCACGGTCGAATACGGCAGGGGGTCAAAATACGTTTATGGAAAACTCTACTGTAAAACCACTGAACTAAAAAAACACCGTGTCAAAAAATCCGGTCAACACGTAACCGACGAAGTCATAACATTCTGTGAATCCCACGGCGTTATACGTGAAGAATTTACCCTTAAATCTCGCTTTCTACTGCAAAACGGACTTGCCTATTTAGGCTCTATAACCGACGCAAAATTACTAGAGGTCTACAACATGAGAACACAATTACAACGACTCGAAGCCGTCAAATACGAAAATTTCAATGATCTACCCAAACACTTAAGAGCCACCTATGTTTCATGGAAATTTGGCTATCCCATAGAACTATCAAGAGCGGCTTTCTATCGTCATCGATCTGCATTACTCGCTTATGGTGTTGATATCTCTATCCCTAGCAACGTTCAAATGCTACCGATTCGAGTTAAAACGATCACATTGACTGCTTTAAGTGCGCCTGACTGGTACGTACAAAAATACGCTTAAATTTTTATTGCTCCGGTTTATACGCCGCACCGGATAAAGCATTCACAGGCGATTGGAGATTGCAAAATGGTACAACGCGAAAAAATAACCGGAATCACTTTTTATGATGGAAAGATTGACGGGGAACTAAAAGACTCAGGCGGTTTATATATCGAGGAACAACTTGATTTCACTACCGGACGCAGCAAAGGCTATACATCAACAAAATATAAACTTGCTTCCGCCAAAGATGCCAAGGCACTCATGCACTTAGAAACGCCTTTTTTCGCAGAAGTCGAATGGATTCAAGTGACCAATGGCAATGTAACCAAGCGCGTTATTAAAGCGATCAAACCTGTAGCGATTGCTCCTAAAGCTGCTTAATCATGCGAAACCTTATGTATTTCGTTATTTCTGCTTCTCTCTCTGCTGTAACTGTAGTTGTGTGGGGCTTAATCTGAGATTGTAGCCCGTAACGTCTTGAGTAAGGCCAGGGCGTTACAAGATGCAATCTCGCATCGTTTAAAAAAAAGGAAATTAAAATGAAAAATTTAACACAATCTGCAAAAGTAGCCGTTGGCTCTGTAATTACTGGCTTAATGATCGCTAGCGGTTCAGTATTTGCTGCTCTTCCTGCATCTGTAACGACTGATCTTGTTGCTGCTAAGGCTGATATCGTTGAAGTAGGTACTATCGTTATCGGTCTGGCTGTTGCTGTAGCCGCTATATTCTGGGTTAAAAAACCAATCCGCTAATATGGGCTATAAGTCTCAAAATTATTGTTTCGAGACTGTTGAGCAGTTGCATAGTCATGTAGCTGCTCAATGCGAACCAATATCCGGCGGCTTTTCAGTGGTATGCACTCCTCATGATCCGGCCACTGTCATTGATGTTGTTTCTATTAACTTGGGTACAGGTATTCAAACATCTTCAACATTCACGCCACAGCTTGTTAATTGTGATTATTTCGGGGCTGATTACATTCAATTTCTCTGGCTATTGGCTGGCCTTCTTGTTGCTTCATTCTCAGCGCGTTTTATTGCTGATTTAATTCTGGGTAAACGATGAATACTGAAATTTTCCAACTTCTTTTTGGCTTAGCTTTTCTCTTATCTTTTTATACATTGCTAAGATGAAAACCTTTGTTTTATTACTTTTGCTTTTATCTTCTATTCAAGCGCATGCCGATTATGTTTCATGTCTCATTGCATATTATTAGCGATCTGCTGGATTGTTATTGTTTGTATTTCACGTTTGATGATATCAACTTTCGTTATATTCAAACTAAATCTGGTCATAGAAAGCTATAT
>Ga0209063_1000263_pt1 | contig 44789 bp, 40 predicted proteins | sample KloWWTmeKNB19Kit_FD_187177 | JGI IMG/M metagenome (GOLD analysis project Ga0209063, IMG submission 187177) | Active sludge microbial communities from Klosterneuburg, Austria, studying microevolution and ecology of nitrifiers - Klosterneuburg... | ecosystem: Engineered > WWTP > Aerobic digester >... | reverse complement strand
ACCGGACCCATTTGCCGTCACCATGGACTTGGGCGGGGACAAGGGTATCCGGGAGATCAGCTTTGAGAAACCCACGATCCAGATCACCAATGCCATTCGGGAAGAGCTTCGGTCGTTCGCCCAGTCCATTATCAACGGCACGCGCCCAATTGTGGATCTGAACGATGGGGCGGCAGCGTTACGCACGGCCCATCGCGTCTTGGAAGGAATGAGCGTGCAAAAGGCTTAAGACGGCATACTGATCCCGCCCATTTGTGCGTTCACCCACACGATACATGACATTGACACTACGCGTAACAGCGTGTTTGGCCCTCCTCTTCGCATCTTGCAAAAAGAGCGATGAGGTGCCCGCGTACGTAGTGATCCCCTCGGTAACGGTAGATGCCACCAACGAGGAAGGAGGCAGTACAAGCAAGATCACGGATGTTTGGGTCTCGGTCAATGATCGATCATTGGGGATCTGGGAACTGCCCGCCCGAGTGCCCGTGCTCGCAAGCGGAAGCAACAAAATAAATGTTGCAGCGGCCGTGAAGAAGAACGGTGCGTTCGACGACCGATTGCGGTATCCGTTCTATCAGTCCTACAATGCGCAAGTGGACCTTGCATCTGAAATGTCCGTGTTGTTAGCCCCGGTTGTAACCTATTCCGAGCCTTTGTCTTTTTGGTTGGAAAGTTTCAATGAAGGGAGCAATCAATTCAATATCCCGGAAGAGAGCGACACCACCCTGCTGCTTTACACCGCTGCTTCCAACCCGGATATCATTTTGGACGGTAGTTCATGTGGTGGCTTCGTGCTCACGCCCGAACGGCCCAGAATGAGCATGTACACGGATGAGAACTTCACCCCGACCGTTGGCCCCGCGTTCTTGGAATTGGATTATAGCACGGATATGGAGATCACCATAGGTTTCCGATATGTTCAGGATGGTAACCAACGGGGGGAGCCTTGGTTGATACTGGTCCCTACTGCTTCAGAAGGTAACCTGCGTTGGAACAAGGTCTATATCGACGTGTCGAACTTCTTGAACACGGCGGGCATATCAGCGCGCAATTTCTATTTGGCTGCTGCCCTTCCTAGCGGTCGCAACAGTGCACATGTTTACTTGGACAACTTCAAACTGGTGAAGAACGCGCCATGATGGATCGCCGGAAGCTTGTGGCAAGATATGTTGCGGCTGACATTCTCGGCAGTGCCTTGGCATGGACGCTGTTCTACCTTTATCGCAAAGCGTACTTGGAGCCTATCAAATTCGGCCACGATGTACCCTTGGACCTGGATGCCAACTACGTGAAGGGTTTGGTACTGATCCCGTTGTTCTGGTTCGGTTTGTATACCATGATCGGTGGTTACCGGGAGATCCACCGGAGGTACCGTATCATGGAACTGGGCCAGACGCTATTGATCAGCTTTTTGGGCGTAGTGGTCATCTTCTTCCTGCTGCTCTTGGATGACCAAGTAGCGAACTACAAGTACTATTACAGTTCCTTCATCGCGCTTTTCCTGTTGCATTTCGGCATCAGTTTCCTGTTGCGTTTCATGCTAACCAGCTCTACAGTGCGCAAGGTGCATGACAGGCGGATCGGCTTCAACACCATATTGATAGGTGGGAATGAACAGGCCATGGCGATCCATGCCGAGATCGAAGCCATGGAGAAATCGCCCGGCAACCGGTTCGTCGGGTTCGTTAATGTGAATGGTGGTGACCAGCTATTGACCTCGGTGGGACTGACCCGATTGGGTAAATGGAACGAGCTGGGGAGCTTGATCGGACAACATGCGATAGAGGAGGTGATCATCGCGGTCGATTCGGGCGAACACGCCCACATAAGCAAGATCATGAACGAACTGGAAGGGACCAGCGTGCGGATCAAGATCATTCCGGACATGTACGACATCCTCTCCGGCTCGGTAAAAATGACCAGCATATTCGGGGCGCCTTTGATCGAAGTGAACCCGCAGATCATGCCGGCTTGGCAATTCTCATTGAAACGTGTGATGGACATTTGTGCCAGCTCCTTGGCCCTCCTGATCCTTACGCCGGTGTATTTGGTCCTCGCCATTGCCGTGCAATTCTCTTCCAAAGGCCCGATCTTCTTCCGCCAGGAACGCATTGGGAAACATGGGCGGCCTTTCCGGATCATCAAATTCCGGAGCATGTATTCCGATGCCGAACGTGATGGTCCGCAATTGAGCAGTGCAAAAGACCCGCGCATTACCCCGATAGGCCGCTGGATGCGTCGCACGCGCATGGACGAACTGCCCCAGTTCTGGAACGTGCTCAAAGGGGACATGAGCTTAGTGGGCCCACGACCGGAGCGCCAACACTTTATTGAGGCCATTACCGAAGTGGCACCGCACTATCGCCATTTGCACAAGGTTCGTCCGGGCATTACCAGTTGGGGCCAGGTAAAATTCGGCTATGCCGAGAACGTGGAGCAAATGGTCCGCAGGCTCAAGTACGACATCCTCTACATCGAGAACATGAGCTTGGCCGTTGACCTGAAGATCTTGGCCTATACGGTGTTGATCATTTTGAAAGGCGACGGGAAATGAACCGGTTCCCCGCCCTATCGCTCTAGCTTGATCCACGGCACTGGGCCTTACTGCCGCCCGGCGACAGGTTCGCACTTCAGAACAACAACTATCTTCCCCGCTCCCACTTGCCCCGTTTGGGGTGCCCTATGAGCGACAGGCTGGCGAAGATCCCCCAACTCGATGCCTTACGTGCCGTGGCAGCGATCGCCATTATCGCCTACCACTACATGCCCGAGTTCGGTTTCGGCCGACTGCCCTATGGCTGGATCGGTGTCGACCTGTTCTTCGTCATCTCAGGCTACCTGATCACTGCGATCCTTTTGCGGCAGAAGGCATCACCAATTCCGCGTCCACTGGTGCTCCGCAATTTCATCATCAAACGATCGCTGCGCCTTTTCCCCGCCTATTTCGCCTTTATTGCGGTGTTCGCGGTGCTCATGGTCACCACCGGGCTATGGTCCTGGGACCGTGGTCAAGGTATCTGGTATTGGACCTACACCTCCAATATCCTCCAGTTCGTACACGGCCCCAAGGCTGGGCATTTGACCCATTTATGGAGCTTGGCGGTGGAAGAGCAGTTCTATTTGTTCTGGCCATGGCTGGTGATCTTCATTCGCGGTAGTTGGTTGAATAGGACCGTGTTGGGATTGGTGATCTTTTCCTTCATCTTCAAATCCTTCAGCGGGATCGAAGGGGTGCGCATGTTGACCATTTCCCACTTCGACACCCTTGGCTGTGGGGCGCTGATCGCCATGCACCGCCCCTCCATGCCTAGGCTATTGGGCTTTATGGAGCGGTATCAATGGCCTATTCTGGCACTGGGTGGGACCATGCTCCTTTTCCATGAAGAGGTTCGTCATGTTGAGGTCTTGAAGAATTTCGCTGTGTTGAGCATAAGCACCACGCTGGTGATCGGCTGCCTTGCCGGTTTCAGGGGTGGGGTTGGATGGTTGATGGATAAGCAATGGCTCAGCCATCTGGGTCGAATAAGCTATGGGCTCTACCTGTTCCACAAGCCGATCCCCCTTCTCCTCAAACTTGCATTGGCACGCGCGCACCTGACGCTTCCCGACCCGTTGCTCCTGATCATTTGCATTACCCTCGCATGGTGCATCGCCGAACTATCCTTCCGGTTCTTGGAAACGCCTTTCCTGCGCTTGAAGCAACGGTTCGATCTTTGAAAATGGACTGCAACGGGGCGATGCACGCCTCGCCCCTACATTTGCGGCATGAACATCTCCGTTATCGGCGCAGGCCAAATGGGCAATGGTATCGCTCATGTATTTGCACAAAGTGGTCACAGCGTAACACTGATCGATATTGCCCAAGCCAGCTTGGACAAAGCACTGGTCACCATCGGTAAGAACCTGGACCGGCAAGTAGCGAAAGGCACCCTTACCGAGGCACAAAAGGCCGAAACACTCAAGAACATTTCCACGAACACGGATATGGCAGCGGGAGTGAAGAGCGCCGAACTGGTCGTTGAGGCGGCCACTGAGAACATTGATCTGAAACTGAAGATCTTCAAGGAACTGGACACCCACGCACCGGCCGGTTGCATATTGGGAACGAACACGAGCAGCATCAGCATTACGCGTATTGCGGCAGCCACCAAGCGCCCGACCCATGTGATCGGAATGCACTTCATGAATCCCGTACCGATCATGAAATTGGTCGAGGTGATCCGTGGGTACAACACCACCGATGCTGTTACAAAGACCGTGGTGGACCTCAGCACGGCGATCGGTAAGGTGCCGGTAACGGTGAACGACTATGCGGGCTTTGTCGCGAACCGGATCCTGATGCCGATGATCAACGAGGCGATCGAGACCCTGTTCCAAGGTGTGGGTGGTGTGGCCGAGATCGACACGGTGATGAAATTGGGCATGGCCCACCCGATGGGTCCTCTTCAATTGGCGGATTTCATTGGTCTTGACACCTGCTTGGCGATCATGCGCGTGCTGCACGACGGCTTCGGCAATCCGAAGTACGCACCGTGCCCCCTTTTGGTCCAAATGGTGACCGCGGGAAAATTGGGTGTGAAGACCGGCGAAGGATTTTACGCCTACACACCGGGAAGTAAGGACTTGGTGGTGGCACCGGCGTTCAGCTAGGCAACTTCTTTGATCAATAGGTTCAGTAGTTGAATGCTTCCAGCGGAACAGTTCTCCGTACATGTGGCAGGTCCTGGGTCCATTGGAAGGATCCGTTCCATCGCCCATGCGACGTGGCCCATTTCCTACGCGGAGATCCTTTCTCCCGAGCAAGTGGAGTACATGTTGGAGCTGATGTACAGCGAAACAGCGATCCGCCAACAAATGGAGCGCGGCCATACGTTCTTGGTCCTTGAACAGGACGGCACCTCGCTCGCCTTCGCTTCCTTCGAACCAGCAAATGGAACCACCAAAGGACCACGGTTGCACAAACTCTATGTCCTGCCCGAAGCGCAACGCAACGGGGTTGGTACGCTTCTTTTGGAAGCGGTCCATTCAGCAATTAAGAAGTACGGAGGGGAAACGATCGACTTGAACGTGAACAAGTTCAATCCCGCCAAGCGGTTCTATGAGCGAGCCGGGTATACGATACTTCGTGAAGAAGTGCTGGACATCGGAAATGGCTTCGTGATGGATGATCACGTAATGCGAAAGAGGTTAACACCTAAATGAGTAGGATCGCAGCAGCGATGGGTGAGCATTCCAGTTGGCTCCAATCCCTTTCGCGGGTCAATGCAATGGCCGATCGGTGAACTAGGCACCCTCATTTTGGAAGATCCTATTTTTGCGGCCCTTGATGCAGAACACCTCTACCTATACCGTTGACCCGGCCCGTCTGGAAGGTGTAGTGGGCACCCCCCTTTTTGTGGCCGTTGCTGCAGAAGCCGCAGCACGCAATATCGCAGCCTTCGCTATTGGTGGATTTGTACGCGACCTGCTCATCGGTAGACCTTGCAAGGACATCGACTTTGTTGTTGAAGGAGATGGGATCGCCTTCGCAGAGTCCGTGGCCAAACGGCTAAGTGCAGGTCATGTGCACGTTTTCAAGAACTTCGGTACGGCCATGTTCATGTTCGGTGAAGATCAGGTCGAGTTCGTCGGTGCACGAAAGGAGAGTTACAGCAGGGACAGTCGGAAACCCGCGGTGGAGCCGGGCACGATAAAGGACGATCAGGAGCGACGTGATTTCACGATCAACACGTTGGCCATAAGTCTGAACGCTGGATCACTTGGCGCATTAGTAGATGCTTTCGGTGGGATCTTGGACCTGGACCGTGGGTTGATCCGCACCCCGTTGGACCCGGACATCACCTTCAGTGACGACCCATTACGCATGATGCGGGCCATCCGCTTCGCTACGCAATTGGGTTTCGTGATCGACCCGCCCACCTTTGATGCCATCAAGCGTAACGCGGCCCGGTTGGACATCATCAGCGCTGAACGGATCCACACCGAGTTGAACAAGATCATCGCCACGCGCAAACCGAGCATCGGGTTCAACCTGTTATTGGAAGGTGATCTACTACCGCGCTTCTTTCCGGAGTTCGTGGAATTGCAGGGTGCCGAGGAGAAACACGGCATCGGTCACAAGGACAACTTCCACCACACGCTTCAGGTGTTGGACAACGTGTGCGAGAAGAGCGATGATCTTTGGTTGCGCTGGGGCGCCATCTTGCACGACATTGCCAAGCCGCGGACCAAACGATTCGAAGAAGGCCATGGTTGGACCTTTCATGGGCACGAGGATAAAGGCGCTCGTATGGTGCCCGCGATCTTCAGGCGGCTGAAACTGCCGCAGGATGACCAGATGCGTTTCGTAAAGAAACTGGTGGCCTTGCACCTACGTCCAATTGCACTAACAAAAGTTGAAGTGACGGACAGCGCAGTACGACGCTTGCTCTTTGATGCAGGCGACGACATAGACGCCTTGATGATCTTGTGCCGCGCCGATATCACCAGCAAGAACGAACGCAAGAAGGATCGTTACCTCCGCAACTACGACCTCGTTATTCGAAAGTTGAAGGAAGTCGAAGAAAAGGACCGTGTGCGGAATTTCCAGCCGCCGATCACCGGACAAGACATCATGCTAGCATTCGGCATAGAGCCGTGCAAATTGATCGGGGACATCAAGGCGGTGATCAAGGAAGCGATCATTGAGGGCGAGATCAACAACGACCGTGAACAGGCCTGGAAATTGATGCTAAAGACAGGCAAGGAACTGGGCAGCATACCGTTGAAAGGCATGGAAACGCCCGTGCCCGTTATCTCCACCGAGACCGAAGAATTACCGGAATAGTACTTTCGTAGTTGTGCCTTTCCCTTCACCCCACAAACGAGAACAACCGTGCGCACCTATCGTTTCCGTGTCCTGATCGACCATCCGAGCGAGGCCTTTCGCGACATCGAGATCGGATCAGAACAATCCTTCCTCGACTTCCATAAGGCCATTAAGGACGCCTTCGGTTTCATTGGGCAGGAAATGGCCTGCTTCTACGTAAGCGATGCCGATTGGTCCAAAGGCAACGAGATCCCGCTGGCTGACATGGGTTTCGCCGAAGAAGGCACCGTGCCGGCGTTAATGGAGCAGGTATACATCAGCGACCATTTGCGCAGCACGGACCAACGATTCATTTACGCTTACGACTTCCTGCACATGTGGATGTTCATGGTGGAACTGGTGCATGCCAGCGACCCTGAAGCAGACGTTGTTTTGCCGCGCGTTGTGATGAGCATGGGCACCGCTCCGGACGAACACAGCAAGGAAGACGACCTCACAGCCGGGATCCTGGATGACCCTTATGCGATGGGCGAAGAAGAGCATGATTACGATGCCGATGACTTCGACCAGGAAGAAGGCCAGGACCACGACGAGTTCGGGCATGGGAGCGTGGATGATCTCGGCGAAGAATATCAATGACGGCGCATGGCACGGTGGTCGTCATTGGCGGCCCAACGGCCTCTGGTAAAACACACGCCGCCGCTGCACTGGGCCAGCAATTGGGCACCGAAGTCATAAGCGCGGATTCCAGGCAATTCTACCATGCGATGCGTATCGGAACGGCGCGCCCCAAGGAAGAAGAGTTGCTTGGCGTTAAGCATCATTTCCTCGGTCATTTGGAGTTGGAACAAGTTTGGAGCGCAGGGGCCTTTGCGCGAGCGGCAGAAACGGTTCTTCAGGACTTGCTGAAAGAACACGGGATCGCTGTACTCGTTGGCGGAAGCGGCCTGTACATTGATGCGCTTATCAAAGGACTCGACCCCTTGCCCGCAGGCGATCCGGTTTGGCGCGAACGGATCCAACAGCGCTTTTCGAACGAGGGCCTTGCTCCATTATTGAAAGAACTTGAGGCATTGGACCCCGTATGCTGGCAGCAAATTGATCGGCGCAATCCGCACCGCGTGATCCGGGCGTTGGAAGTGTGCCACGCCACAGGCAGACCATACAGTTCGCAGCGTAACGGGGCGCAAGACCGAACGGACCTTCGCATTGTACGGATCTGGATGGATCTTCCGCGGGAAGCGTTGTATGCAAGGATCGACCAACGCGTGGATCAGATGATCGCCGCCCGTTTGGCGGAAGAGGCCCGGTCGCTTCTGCCCTACCGGGAACACAACGCTCTGCGAACGGTAGGCTACCGCGAACTCTTCGAGCATTTCGATCGCCCTTCTCCCCCGTTGCCGCCGCAGGAAGGCATTACGCTTGCACAGGCGATCACATCGATCAAGCAACACACCCGGAACTATGCGAAACGCCAGTTGACGTGGTCGCGCCGGGATCCATGGTACAAGTGCGGCCCGCTGGAGCACGAAAAGCACATTCAACTTGCGAATGCCGCAAGTTGAACAATTGGCCCGCAGGCTGTTCTGGCCGTTCATTTTCCTTGGGGTCGTGGATCGCATGGTGGTGTTGGTCGTTTTCGCATTCCGCTATGTGGGGATCGATGATGCCTTGATCTGGGAAGTATGCCGCGATATGGGGAACGGGATCTTCAAGGAACCGTTCCTGTATGGCCAGAACTACAACCCGATGTTGGAGGCTCTGACGGGTGCACCGTTCGTTCGCTTGGGCGGTCCGCCGTGGGTGGTATTGCCGTTGGTGACCGCGTTCTTGACCATGCTACCATTCTGGTCCTTTGCGCTTTGGTGCCGAAGGAATGGAACACCCGTTGCCGCTTTGGTCTTGGCGGCGTTTCCACTGTTCCTCCCTGTGGAATGGACCATGATCACGTCGATGACGCGAGGGTTCGTGCATGGCCTTGCAATATTGGCATGCCTGCCATGGATCACATTGGTATCCGGGTCCATTCTGCGGGGTGCGTTGTTCAGTCTCGTGGTGTCTATTGCTGTGGTCAATAACCCGAATGCTTTGATCGCGGGTATCGCTGCTGGGATCGTGTGGTGGAGGTTGGAAAATGGGTCCTTGAAGTGGTTCAGTGGGATCCTCATTGGTGCGATACCTGCGATCGCTTGGCAGTGGTGGGCCTCGCATTTCTTTGATGATCGATCTTGGGAAGTGATCCATCGATTGACACCTGCTGAATTGGCTTTTGATCCGGGTCTGTTCTGGCGAGCCCTTCGCTCTCCATCCGACTTCTTCCGTGGCCTGTTTCCCTTCCATGCCGAATTGGGCGTATTGATCCTGGTCCTGCTGATCATCCTTGCGATCGTTCTCTGGAAACGCGGAGATCGGACATTCGCATTCGCCTTGATCACGGTGTTCGTGGGCACGGTAATAGCACTTGGTGTGATCAAGATCCACGATGGGTGCAGCAGTATTTTCTTTCCGCGGTCCCGCATGTTCCTAGCTCTACCGTTGGTCTGTGCTCTGGCCACCGCCTATTTGTTCCGCCATACCAAATTGCGAATTGGTAATGTGATCGTGATAGCCGCGCTCGCTGTGCTATCGGTGGGATGGAAAGCGGTGTGGTTACCTGCGACCATCAAGCATGAGCTTGCGGCACAGGAGTGCGCTTTCGTTCGTGAAGAACCGATCGCGTTGATCACCGAGCGCTGCAAACTGATCGCGATGGCCGCCGAACGCTCCAACGCAGATCTCATCGCAACACTACGCTGGCCCGATCTGAAACTGGATCATCGGGCACACTTCGCCGCACATTTCACCTGTTATGCTTGCACGTCGCTCCTCCCTAATTTTCCCTCTGTGCATGGAGTAGGTTTTGATCGCCGTTCCTGGACCAAGCCAAAAGCCCAAGGTTCCACAACTGTGCTCTTTGTTGGAGGCGACCCTACCGCTTGGCGGACCTTGGATCGCTCGCTCGTCACCAACCGCTCTGTTGATGGCATTGAACTGCACGCATTGCTGTGCGAATTGGGTTCGTTGGACAGCCTGGTGCTGTCGCTTGGTGTCGACAACAACTTGGCACGATGAATTCTTTTGACTTTTGATCCGCAGCAGTCCTGACCCACGCAGCTGGGCGTGATCAGGTAACCTCGAATCCGACCAAGAGCACATCATCGATCTGCTCGCCTTTGCCCAACCACATCCGGAACCTGTCCGAGATCGCTTGGTACTGGTCATCGATCGTGAGGTCCGAGGTTTGCAGTATCCATTCCTTCAGACCACTTGACTTCAGTTTCTTTCCATGCGGGCCGCCGAATTGGTCCTGTAGTCCATCGGAACACATGAACAAACGGTCCCCTTTTTCCAGCTGGATCTCTACGCTGCCGAATGCGTTCATTTCACCTGGAGTTGGACCAACCGGCATACGGTCTCCTTTGTGCTCGATCAGCGCCCCATTTCGCACCAGATAGAGCGGAGCATATCCACCAGAATACGCAACTTTCATGGAAACAGGATCGTACCGCAACACTGCGGCATTCATGCCATCGCTATTGCCACTGCCATCCTTGCTCAAGGCTTGGATCATGCCGATCCTTACTGCATCGAGCATGGCACCTGTCCCTTTCAACTTCTTCTCGACCACAACTTCTTGGAACAACGCAGCCCCGATCAAACTGAGCAACGCACCGGGCACCCCATGTCCTGTGCAATCTGCTGCGGCTAATACCACGGCACCATCCTGCTCGGCAAACCAATACAGATCACCACTTACGATATCACGCGGCCTGAACAGGATGAACGATTCAGGCAACAGTATTTGCAGGCGCTCGGCTTCGGGGAGCACGGCTCGCTGGATGCGTTGCGCATATCGGATGCTTGAAAGTAGCTGATGGTTCTGTTCACGGACCGTGGCTTGCTGTTCCTCCACAACACCCTGCAAGGTGAGGCGTTCCCGAATATCACGGGCATAGATGATCACCGCAGGTTCTCCTTTGTAGGTGGTCACTCGCGTGCTGCTCTCCACAGGGATCACTTCAGAGGTGGTGGAGAGTAGCGGAATATCCGCATAAACGTTGCCCTTCCGTTCCCATGCATCCGCAATGCGATCGGCACTTCGATGAAGGAACTCCTTGGGGTGCAGGTCAAAGATCGTGAGCTTGGTCAACTCGGAAGCTTTGAGCCCAAGCAATTCCGCAGCCTTGGCGTTGGCCAAATGGATCTTCCCGCTCACGAAATTGATCACGAAAAGCGCATCGTTGCTGGCTTCAAGGATCCCGTGAAAACTATCGCGATCCTGGGCGCTCTTCGTATAGTTCGTCTGTAACCGATTATAGGCCAATGAAATTCCGACAGCCGCTATCAAGAAGACCACGGCCAGTGCCAAGAGCACCAGATCGATGTTCAGGCCCATGCTACGCTCGTGTCGGGCTGGATGCCATCGAGCACACCGAAGATCAACTCTGGATCAAGGAATTCTCCAACTCTGTCAGGGCGGGAAGCGTAGCGTACGATCCCGTTCGCATCAACAAGGAACGATGCTGGAAGCGGCATCCCTTTCGAGTAGTCCACCATGGTCTCGATCAAAGGGTTGCTATAGACCACCCCGTATTGCGAAGAAACCTCCTGCTTATCATCTGAAAGCATGCGGTACCCTACCCCTATGCGCTGCACCATGCTCAGGTTCACCGATATATCATCGGGACCGATCCCGATCACATGGACCCCTTTCTCTTTGAAACGGGCACGGTTACGTTCATACGTGCGCAGCATCATGTGGCAGCCGGGACACCAATCACCGCGCACGAAGATCAGAAGCACCGGAAGTTTTCCATGGAGATCGGACAATCGAACAAGGTTCCCGTCCTGATCAGGCAATTCGAAATCAGGCGCCGGTCTACCCACTTGCACCCTGTAGCCGCCACGGGTCAATTGTTTCATCTTGCCCGCGTCCTGGATATAGCTGATCGTTAGGCCGACCGCCGCGGTCAATGGAATGATGGGCAGCAACCAAAAGTCCCAGGAGAATGGCTTGCCCCAGATCGCCAGCACGTAGAACAGGACGGCGAATATGGCCTTTCCGGTATCCACCCAAAGCAGGTCCACATACGTGAAATAGCGCATAAAGCGCTGGCGGACAATGGTGGCCGAGGCCGCGAAGAGCAAGGAAAATGTGAGCAATGGCCATGCTTGGTAATGCAGGTCCAGCACAATGCCCAAGGCGGTACCGGCGATCAATAACAAGGCGAACTGGTAGTTGCTCGTATACTTCTGGAATTCCAGTAGGCCAAAACAATATGCAACGAACAACATGGCCGCTGCGACACTGGGTAAGCTCAAGATCAGCGGCACAACCGAAGCGACAAGTAAGATGTAACCTAGAACGGTAAAAGGGTGAAGGCGCTGGAACATGCGCGGTGGTATACGGGACCATAGCCGGATTGTTCCGGTCGGATGAATGGACACTCGTTCTATCGGCACGTTTCAAGTGTACTCTATCTTGCCAACGCAATGGCCCGTATGTGATCGGTCATTTCGGACCACATGGAGATCAGCACTTCACCTTTCGCAGCACTTGGCCTTTCAGAGGTAATTCTCAAGTCCCTTGACGGCCTGCCCTATTCTCAACCAACACCGATCCAGGAACAGGCCATACCCGCCGTGCTCTTCGGGAAGGATGTGCTCGGGATCGCGCAAACTGGATCAGGAAAGACCGTTGCTTATGCGCTACCCATCCTCCAACGTTTTTTGGACGAACAGTGGCCCATGGAAAACCGCCACGTGCCGATACTGGTACTGGTGCCCACACGCGAATTGGCGATACAGGTGGAAGCTGTTTTCCAAGAACTGAATTTCGGGTTGATAGAGAAAGTGAAGATCGGGGCAGTATTCGGTGGTGTATCGATCAATCCGCAGATGATCGGTATGCAAGGTGTGCAAGTGTTGATCGCTACACCTGGGCGGTTGTTGGACCTGATCGGATCAAAAGCCGTACATCTGGGTTCTGTGAAGGTCCTTGTGTTGGATGAGGCGGACCGGATGTTGGACCTTGGCTTCAAGGAGGAGATGGACCGGCTGCTGGCGTTGATGCCTCGTAAACGACAAAACCTCCTGTTCTCCGCCACCTTGAACAAAGCGGTGGACGAGATCACGCAGCTCGTCCTGCACAAACCGGAGGTGATCCAAGTAACCGACGAACCGCAAGATGTGGTTCTGATCAAGCAACGGGCATTCCGGGTAACGGAAGAGCGTAAGGGTCCTTACCTACGATACCTGATCAAAAGCATGGATATGCAGCAGGTCTTGGTGTTCACCGCTTCCGGGCATAGTGCGGACCATGTAGCTGAAAAGTTGAACCGCAACGGAATTGATGCAGCCGCAACCCACGGCAAGAAGAGCAACCACGCTCGCCAACAGGCATTGGCGGACTTCAAAACGGGAAAGTTGCGGGTGCTTGTGGCCACGGACCTGCTTTCGCGGGGCATCGACATTGAACTGCTTCCTTATGTGATCAACTACGAACTACCTCGTTCTCCGAAAGATTATATCCACCGTATCGGTCGCACGGGACGGGCGCAGAACACGGGTGAGGCGATCTCGATAATTACCCCGGAAGACCAGCATCATTTCAAGGTGATCCAGAAGAAGATGAAGCAATGGGTAACCTTGGAAGGGACGGACGATGTGGATCTCACTGGCTTCTGAAAACGGTTGCGTAGTAAAGCCCTTTCAGCATGTCTGAAATAAGTAACATCAGTAGTTTCGCGAGCCATTCTCCAAAATGGACGCTGTATACATTCCATGAGCGTTGAACGTCTAGCACAGTTGAAAGCCATGTTGGCCGAAGAACCCGGAGACCTTTTCCTACGCTATGCCATTGCACTGGAATTGAAACGCGAGGGCAACATGGAACAAGCCATTTCCGATCTGGAAACCATGTTGCACGAGCATCCGGACCATATTGCCAGTTACTATCAGCTCGCTATAATGCTGGCCGATCTGGGGAGGACGGATGATGCGATCGCAGTGTGCAAAGCGGGATCCTTACGGTGTTTGGTAACCGGCGATCGGAAAGCACGCGCGGAGTTGATGGAATTACAGAACGGTTTGGAAGAATGAACCCTGTCATGGCCGCGCGATACCACGGGTGATGAAACGGATCCTGATCATTCTATTGATCCCGGTGATCATTCTGATCATCACGCCCTTCATCCTGTTCCCGTTCTTGGCGATCAATGAACCCAGTGGGGCCAAGGTGGCGGTGGTCGAAGGCTGGATCCCGCAACAGTATGTTCCCGATCTTGTCGCAACAGTGCAAGCGAACGGATACGACCACCTATTCACGACTGGAACAGTGCGCGATGCCAACTATTATTTAAAGAACGGCGACACGTTGGTCTTCAATTTTGAGGAGCCCATCAGCGGGTTGTTACAAACGAACATTGCCGGGTTGGATGGCTCGATCTGCTTGGAAATTGCCGATGATGATACACTGCTCACAATTTCTGTAACGGGCGGAAATGTGGAGTATCACGCGCATTTGGCAGCACCCACTCACCGGCTACGCATTGTTTCAACCAACAGCGGGATCGTGGAAGGCAACATCTCGAACATCTTCATCAAACACATTCTCATAGCGGGAACGAACATCCATGAGTTGCAGGCCCTCTCTGTGATCAGGCATGCCGATGGAACCACTGAACCCGGCAGACCGAACCATGCCGAAACCTTGGTCCACTACTTGGCCAAAGGAGGCCTCGCGCCGGATATGCTCACCCCCTTGCCCACCCCTACTATCGCTGGTGGCCGCACGTGGAGCAATGCGGTCCGCTTTTCAGCATGTGCAAAGAAAGATGGCCTTAAGGAAGTAGATGTGATCTCCATGGGAGTCCATGCGCGGCGCTCCCGAAATGCTTACCAAAAGGCTTGCGGAGATAGCGTCACTGTCGGCATTGTGAGCATCCCGGACCCATTGGCCAGCCAGTCGAATTGGTGGAAACACGCTTACGGTTGGAGCAAGGTGTGGAAAGAGATCTTCGGAGTACCTGGCATGGAAGTGGTGGACCTTGCGGATTAGCGTGCGTACCTTTTCGGCATGGGATCCATTGAACGAACCGCTGCAGATGAACAGAGCACCTACTTCGGAACCTATGTAGCCAAGGCGCAGGGCGAAGACTTGTTGAACGCCTTGTCCATCGCAACGCAGGAACTGGTGACAGTGCTCGAACTAGTACCTACGGATCGCGAGGAATTCAGGTATGCTGAAGGGAAATGGAGCATCAAGGAGGTCGTTCAACATGTGATCGATACGGATCGGATCTTCTGCTACAGAGCGTTGTGCTTCGCGCGGAACGACCACGCAGAATTACCGGGTTTCGATGAGAACAACTATGTCGCGCATTCAGGAGCGGACCAGCGCACACTGTCGTCGATAGTGGGGGAATACAAGGTCGTACACGCGGCAACCTTGGCGCTCTTCAGCAGTTTCAGACCCGAGGATCTCCTACGTATTGGCACTGCGAATGGATCACGCATAAGCGTACGTGCATTGGGCTGGACCATTGCAGGCCACTGCATGCATCATGTGTCAATTCTTCAAGAACGCTATATGTGAACATGGCCAACCGAACGATCCACGATTGGTTCAATACCTACGGTGAGAGCCATCAAAACCCGACGAACAAATTGATCCACTGGATCTGTGTGCCCACGATCTACTTCTGCGTAGTTGGCCTGCTGTACAGTGTTCCGGTACCAACTATCCCTTCGTTCTCTGGCCCCCATTTGTTGGCAACCTTGGCGATCGGTCTAGTAGGGATCTTCTATTTGCGGTTATCCCTTCCGATCATGGTAGGCATGATGCTCTGGAGCTTGGCTTGCCTGTGGCTGATCCAAATTCTGGATGCGATTTTCCCTTATCCGGTCTGGGCCGTCTGCGTGCTGTTGTTCGTTCTGGCTTGGATAGGACAATTCTACGGTCACAAGATCGAAGGCAAGAAACCCAGCTTTCTGGAAGATCTGAAGTTCCTGATGATCGGGCCTGCCTGGTTGATGGGGTTCTTGTATCGCCGGGCCGGGATCTCTTACTGATCGACCGGGAAGAAGTACGTCGGGGTGTATTGGCGACAGCTATTCGGGCGGAAAATGCAGCGCAGGTCACGCAGGATGGTCTCGGGTTCAAGTAGTGCTTGGCCAAAAAGATCACTTCGCGCACTGTTCCCGTAAAAGCCGCCTTTCTGTAGTGCATCCATTTTTGCCAGTCGCGGGTCTCCGCCGACCAAGAAGGATGCATCAACCTTTCCTTCCCTTGCCAAGATCAGTCCGAAATGATCGCATTCCGCCGCGATCAAAAGCAATTGTTCAAGTGCAACAGGACCATTTTCCTTTGCAACACTGTCTATGGTCCAGTAGCGCCCACCGGCATCGTTTATCAATCGCGCCATGTAGCTATTTGCTGGAGGAGCATACCACGTTTGGTTCCAACTGCTTCCGAAGAACACAGTTGGTGGATCCGGCACCGCGATATTCATTGATCGCACAGTTGCGTATCGATGCTCTATCGCGTGGAAGATGCTATCCGCTTTTTGGGTTCTGCCCAGCAGAAGTCCGAAGAATCGGATCCATTCAGCCCTTCCAAGCGGATGTTGTTCAAGGTACTCGGTGACTGCGATCACATTTCCAAAGGCTGCTGATGCTTTGGGAACATTGCCAAAAGGTGGATCGAAGATGGCCTCCGGTGCCAGGTCGATGAGCGTTTCGCGATCAAGTCCATCCGCACGAGCTACTTCTATTACCGCTCTTTGTGCTACTAGTCTTCGCATCACGGTATCCCGAATTTGCTCGGTATGGGCGGCGCCGACCACAGTTCCCGAAATGCCCAAAGCAGAAAAGAAGGGTAAATGAGTTGTGCTTACTACTACCACCCTCTGCAGCGGCGCCTTAACGGGTTGCCATCGAAGATCCGGATCACTCCCCAAGACGTACTTGCCCAATGTATCTTGATCACCACCAGGGCCAAGAACGATCACCCGCCGAGCAGCACCGCGTGCTTGGATCTTGAAATGTTCCGCATATTCATTGGGCAATGTGCTCCATCCGGCTGCGTCCTTGCTGGGCTGCTCTTTTTCGGAACAAGCAAGTAAGCAACAAACTACCACCAAGTAGGCGGCAACTCTCATCTCAGAAAATCGATCATCTGAAGCAGTGATCGCTTCAACGAATCCTGGCCTTTCGAAAGAGCATCAGGTGTTTGGCAGGCCTGAAGATCGGGTTGTTCACCACGGTCATTGGGCCCTTCTCCGCGTCCTGAAGGCACATAAATGAGCAAGGGTAAATGGAACAGGATGCGCGAGTTCGGCGCACGCACGACCCATTCTTCGCCACCGGTGAAGGCAAAGGAGTTGGACCCGAGTTCTTCACCCACCACTTTTGCTCGTTTGGATCGACGCATGAGCATGACAACGGATGCCGCGGCATCTCGGGTCCGGCCATCCGTCACCACGTAGACCTTACCCTTGAATGCTTTTTGTTGCGGGTTGTTCTCCACCAATCGCGGGTCGCTCGCTGGAAGCCGGTAGACCCCTCTGCCCACCTTGGTCCATTCACCGGCATTGCTGGCGTAGTAATTCACAGGGATGGCCCGTTCGGCCTTGATCTCTGGGGGTGTAGCCGATCGGGCATACATGTCCGAAAGCAATTTGAACGGCTCTTCTGCGAAGGCCTCAAAGACCAATTCCGCAATTGCCAACTCCCTACCACCAGCCCCACGAAGGTCCAACACCAACGTGCTGGCGTTCTGATAGTGCAGGTCCGTCAATAGGGCATCCAGGAACCGTTCCGGCTTTTGCCCGGCCAGTGCCAACTCATGGGCGTCAAGGGTGTTCATGGTCACCCACATGGTGCTGTGCTCGGGGATCCAATTGGCCGCCCATGGCAACAACGAACCATCGGGCTTACGGGAAATGTTGATCTCTTCCCGGGTAAGGCCGAAGATGCTCTGGCTATCGCTCTTTCCAGCAGGTGTGATGAAATCCACAATGAACGAACTGGAACCGTCCAAGTAAACATGGTAGCGCTCCGGGAAATCCATTTCAACAGTTCGCTCAGCGAACGTTCTGTTGGCACCATCGGTTATGACCGTTTCGATCAACCGATCCATGATCTCTTCCACCTTACGACCATTGATGGACAGCACGCGACTTCCGGGAGGAATGCTCCGAAATCCTTTCAATTCGGATTCCACATAAATGCCGTCCGGAAGCAACTTGAGTTGGATCGGGATCAACAAGGCGTTCTTGTTCATGCGATCCGTCAGATCGGCAGCCAGATCGGAATAGCAATGGGAATCGCCGATCGCCTTGAAAATAGGTCGGATAGCGTTCGTAAGATCGATCTCGTTGAGCGGCATGGTCAACGATCTGGAGATCGAATCGATGAGCAGATCCAGCTCAACTTTGGTATGATATCGATAGGGGTCCGGATGTGCGGCGTGTATCGCCTCACGCAGGACCTCAATATCCTCACGAAGCCGCTCCGGATAGAGATGTCGCACTGCTACTGTGGATTGCGCAACCGCGCTCTGCGAAATTAAAAGACCAAATAAGCACAGAACGGGAACGAGTCGCATTATCTATGGAGCAAGACCATAAAGGTACCGGTAATCCATAGAATGGATCCTGTTCGCCAATGCACTCGACGATCACTAATAGAGGATCGAACCTTACACGTACTCGATCGTAATTCATTGCCTCCCATCATCAAACTTATGCTAACAAATTCAGGACCGAAGAGGGGCCGTCCAAAAACGAAATGAGCGCGGCGTGACCCTCCTATCCAGTTCCATTTGCATGGAGGGACCTGATAAAATGTTAAGGGGCCGCCTCTTTCGAGACAGCCCCTTGACCATCATTCTGTATCGATCAAACCTTTGCAACGGACCTTGGAGCTGCCGCTAGGATCTCCTCGCTCGCACCTTCCTTGTACTTGGCGAAATTGTCATTGAATTGCTTGGCCAATTTTTCCGCTGTCGTATCATAGGCCTCCGTGTCCTTCCACGTGTTGCGCGCATCCAGCACTTCTGGAGGAACGTTGGGACAGGTTGTGGGGAAGTTGACACCGAACACGCGGTGTTCTTTGTACTCCACGTTGTCCAGTTCACCACGCAGTGCTGCTGTGATCATGGCACGGGTCAGCTTCAGTTTCATGCGCTCGCCAGTGCCGTAGGAACCACCGCTCCAGCCGGTATTGATCAACCAAACACGCACGTTGTGCTGTTTCATTTTCTCACCGAGCATACCAGCATACTTGGTCGGGTGCAAGGGAAGGAATGCTTTTCCGAAACAAGCCGAGAAGGTGCTCTGCGGTTCTGTAACACCTGCTTCGGTGCCTGCCACTTTTGCCGTGTACCCGCTAATGAAGTGGTACATCGCCTGTCCCGGGGTCAATTTGCTGATCGGAGGCAGCACGCCGTAAGCATCGCAAGTAAGGAAGAAGATGTTGGTCGGATGGCCTCCAACGCTTGGTACTGCAATGTTATCGATGTAGTCGATCGGATAACTAACGCGGGTGTTCTCCGTCTTGGAACTGTCGGTGAAGTCGACCTTGGTGGATCCTTCTTCAAACACGATATTCTCCAGAATGGAACCGAACTTGATGGCATCCCAGATCTGTGGCTCCTTCTCGGCGCTCAGGTCTATGCACTTCGCGTAACAACCACCTTCAAAGTTGAACACTCCTTTGTCGCTCCAGCCGTGTTCATCATCGCCGATCAACCGTCGCTCAGGGTCTGCGCTCAGGGTCGTCTTTCCGGTACCGCTAAGGCCGAAGAAAACAGCAGTGTCATTGTCCTTACCAATGTTGGCGCTGCAATGCATGCTCAAGACGTTCTTCTCCTGTGGCAGCACATAATTGAGCACCGTGAAGATCCCCTTCTTGATCTCGCCGGTATAGCCGGTGCCACCGATCAGGATCATTTTCTTGGTGAAATTGAGGACCGCAAAATTGTGCTGGCGCGTACCATCCTTTGCCGGATCGGCGTGGAAACCGGGAGCACAGATAATGTGCCATTCGGGTTCAAAGTCCTTCAATTCCTCGGTCGTTGGGCGAAGGAACATGTTCCCGGCGAACATGGCACTTGCCGGGTGCTCTGCTACAACGCGAAGGTCCAAGCGGTACTTCGGATCGGCGCAAGCGTAAGCATCTTTCACATAGACATCCTTTCCCATCAAGTAAGCCGCCATCCGATCGTGCAGTCGATCGAAATTCTCAGGACTGAAAGGGAAATTCACATCACCCCACCAAACGGTTTCGGTGGTCTTCTCATCTTTCACACAGAACTTGTCCTTTGGGCTGCGTCCGGTGAATTCTCCGGTATCGATGGCCAAAGCACCGCTGTCTGCGAAAACCCCTTGCTCACTGAGCAGCGCGTGCTCGACGAGTTCTGCAGGTTCCAAGTTCCAATAGGCATCGCCCAAATTACTCAAGCCAACCCTAGAGAGGTCGGCATTCTTCGGTTTACGGCCGAGTTCGTTCATGGTCCTTATCAATTGTGAATAAGGCCGCAAAAGTAAGGGGAACAGGAAGGCAACACCTAATATTAGTCAGTTCTGCGCAATGCGGTTATCAACAACACGATCCAACCGCCCAAGAAGCAGAGGCCTCCCACTGGCCTTATGGGTCCAAGGAGCGATGTGGCTGCCCCAATACCCAACAACTCTCTGGTGCTCAGCAGATAAATGGAACCGCAGAACAACCAGACCCCAGCTACGAACACTGTGCGTATGGCCTTCACCGACCTGCTCGGGAGCCGATCACCTGCCATGGCTAAGACCAGCAATCCAAGACCGTGATAGAACTGGTATTGCACTGCCGTGTGCCATTGACCAAGTTGGTCAGTGTTCAGTACGGCTTTGAGGGCATGGGCGCCGAAAGCCCCGAAGGCTACAGACAAGAAAAGGAAACCTGCTCCCCACCCCAGTGATCTTTTGTCCATTGTGCTGCGAAGGTCGTACGAAAGGCTCATCCCGAAACTCACACGTTCGTCCACCGCAGGATCGAGTTGTATTTCAACGACCCTCTGGACCGGGGTCCATCATGCTCTACTTCCATAAAACCGAAATGCGACCGGATCCCATTGAAACTCCAGACGTAGAAAGGCCCCCATCCTTTCGTTGGACGAGGGCCTTCATATGAGCTGTCTTGATCACTTACCGAGCTTCTCCATTTCCTTGTCGAAGGTCTCTTTGAACTTCTCGTAATCGTAGTCCACCTTCAAGCGATCGTCCTTACTGAGGCGTTCATTATAGGCGGCAAGGAGGTCCTGTGCACTAAGTTCAATGGCGATGTAGGTCTTGAAGTTACCGGTCGCATTCACGGTTACTTGTTTCTCACAGATGGTGCGCACCCCGGTAAGCTTCTGGTCCACCACTTCGCGCGTTAGACCTTCGAACCGTTCGACAACCTCTTCCACATTGTTCACCTCTCTGCTGTTCACATAATTGTCGATCACACCTTTCAACTGGGTATTGATATCACTGGCCATTTGTGCGCGGGCATTGGCAAGCGCCTTTTTCTTGGCTGTTGCCTGGTCCATGCTTTCGCCCAAGGCATTGGCCCGGAACACCTTGTTATCGGTGAAGTATTCAGGTCCGGAACAGAGCACGTTGATCTCTGTTTCGCCGCTCGGTTGCTTCTCTGCAGCGATCTTCTTTTTGCTCTTGCAAGCTGTAAATGCACCGGACAGCAGAACGGCCGTCATCAGTACGGTAAGGGTTTGGGTTGCGGTGGTTCTCATTGGGTTGGTTTTTGCGGTCGTTCTGGTGGAAGATGTTGAAATCCGAAATGGCAACTTTCCAAATACGTGCCAAACTTCGATAAGTCTAATTGAAAGCGTTCATAATACCAGGCACAAGATCACTTCTGACGTCCGGGCGAGCCTTTTTAAAGCTCTCCATTCCCGCTTTCTCATAGTTAAGCTGCACACCTTTTACATCGTGCTTGCCCCCTTCGTGTACTACCTGACCCGTCCTTCGATCTCGAAAAACGTAGGACACATCGAGATAAGCGGTGAAGAACCCATTTGATTCAGTGCCCTTGCGCGAAGCTGCCCGCAGATCGATCAAAAGGTCAGCATCAGTATCACGGTCAACGAATCGGAATCCGTGGTTCGTGAGTTCTTCGCGCAAAGCTTGCGCAATTCCAGCACCACTTAACGGTCCGCCCAAATTGGTCTCGGTGACTTTCATCCTCACCTTCGGCATTTCAAGATCGATAACAACATGTGTTTCGGGTATCGTAAGCCCAGAGACCAATGCGTTCACGAGGGTCCGGTCCAACTCACGGCTTATCATCTCGTCAAGATGTAGCTTCACCAACACTTCCTTCGGGTTGGCCGCCACGTTCACGCGTTGGATGGTCGTGATGGCTTTCCCATCCACATCGGTACTCTTCAGTTCAGTGACCTTTCCCCCGGTACCTGCGTAAGTGATGAAGATCGGCATTTGGACCAAGGTCCTGGGCCCGGTATTTCCCGTGTATGTCGCGGTGATCAGCAATTCACGTTTGAAATGATCAGCGTAGGAAAGCCCGCAACGCTCCGGCAGCACTTGGATCCTCACACCGCTGGTCAATTTCTGTAGGTCGGCGTACAACGCATTGACGATGGGTACTTGCTGGCCGTCGATCTCGACCAGGTCGTTCTCTCCCCAATAGGCTTTCAATGCGATCAATGCGCGCAGACCCTGATCAATGGCTTCGCGCAACGCGCCTGCCGTGATGCTCTGTTGGGAACGGGCCCTGTAGTCCATTGCAACATTGACCGCATCGGCTCGCTTCGCGGCTTTCAAACGAGCATGCGTGGCTTTGGAAAGGCGGAAGTAGACCCAATACTCCGATGCATTCTCCCAGGTGCCTACCCGTTCGAACCCCTCGATGGATTCGTTGGTGCTGGTCTTTATGGTACCAGTGAAGGTTTCGTTGAATTGGTCTTTGCTCTCCAGCGTGTACAAAAGGCTATTGCCTTCCACAGTAACGCTGATCTCGCTGGCAAGGTCGTTCAATGCACTCTCCTTGGCAGCATCCATGGCACCAGGCCGGCTCTTGCTTGCTGTACCGACCCCGACATAGAATTCCGTGTCCACCGGTCGTTCAATTACCCATGCGGGTCGTTGTTCTGCAGGCGGCTGTGGCAAAGGCACCTCCACCACTTTCTTCACCCCGGAACACGCTCCGAACAACAAGGAAATAGAGATCACCCAGAAGGTGGGTCGTTGTATCATGGCAATTTGCCGGCAAGGTCCTGCTGAATGGTGTTGGCCAGATCCGACGTGGTCTTGATCACCACCTCGTTGGCCAGAGTTGCCAAAGGTTTTACAGCGCGAGGGGCACCCAGCAATGCCCTCAATTGGTCGCGACCGCTCGAACTGATGTCCGTGGTACCGTTCTGCGCCTTGGGATAGAGTGAATTCCCATCACCTGAGTAGGAGGCATAGTAGATCTGATCGGCCGCTTCTTTCTCCACCACCTTGCTTACCAGTACTTCACCGGTTTCCAAGGAGACGAGCCGGTAGCTGAAGGACAGAACCACTTTGTTCTCCTGCAAATACTCCGTGTAGTTCACGGGCTTGTAACGTGTAACAAAACTTTTCTGGCCGGTTTCCTTGCTGACCGTGGCAACCTTGTAGGCTTCAAATCCTTCTTTGGTACTTTGTTTTGTTTTCCCCGGTACTTCACGGTATTCCACCACAGTACCCATGAGCACGGCTTGCGCACCGATCAAATTACCGACACGTACTGCTGTGGATTCGTCCACTATTCCAGTTAGACCGAGCCGTTGTTCCTCCAAGATGCGCTCCAAATTTTCGCGGTCGACAACTTTAAGGAACGGATCGTTGGTTTCCGTTAGTGCAGTCATGGCATGTGCTTGCATTTTGGCAGCTACAGTACCCTTCCCACTTTCAGTGAAAGGCAGCACCGCAACCACGAATCTACCGAGTGTAACACACCTGTCCCGCAATGCGGATGCATCCTTGTAGCTGCTGTTCTTGCTCACTACTTTGGAGAGGTTGGCATACGCTTGCCGGTATTTTCCAGCGCCCATATCAATGCTCCCTTGCCGGTAGAGCGGCTCCAAGTAGGCCACATCCTGAAGGCTACTAGCGTCCTTATAGTTCGGTTCCAACTTGGCGATGCGTGCGAAGACCTTCTCTGCACTCGCGAAATTCTCCTTTGCGAACAGGTCCTGTCCTTCAAGATAGAGTTCAGTGAGGTATTCACCTTTCACTTTCTCAAAATCAGTCTTGTAATGGTCGGGGATCTCAAGGGATACGCCAGCGGCACGCACTCTTTCCACATAGTCCACGGCCTTCAGGTAGGAGGCTACAGCTTCACCCTTATTGGTGCCCACGGCGGTCAGTTTGAAGAAGCTGCCCAACTCATCGTTCAGCAATTGCTGGCCGGTCTTCTTCAAGCCGATCTTGGCATCCACATTCTTGGTGTTGCGCTTGGCTGCTTGCAGGTACATGTCGGCGGCTTCGGCATACAAGCCGGCGGCATCAAGTTTTTCTCCCTTCTTGGCATACGACTTGGATCCGCTACAACCGCTAAGAGCGATCATAAGGACGAACATTGTCGATGTCGATATGGTTGGGAGGAAGCGCATTGCACTTGGTTCGCTGCACAAGCAACGATCAGCGGGCCATGATGTAGTTGTTCAGGTCGTCGATGGAGCTCTCAAAGGAGAACGCATCATTCACTTTGTAGTAACTATCGATGTCGTACGTACGCTCGTAAGCATACTTCGCAAAATCAAGTTTTGAATCCTCGAAGCTGAACAGGCCCATAATGCCTTTCACTTGATCCACTGTGAAGCAGCGGTTGCTCCCGACCTGTTTGGCCATGGTCATCTTGGTTTCCTCAAAGCCTTTGCTCTCAAGGCTCTTTTTCACATCATCGAACTCGGCACCGGACATGGGCCAAGCACAACCAATGTTCCCTGTGTAGCCCGGCATGTGGTACACTTCAGGCTCGGGATCCACGGGCCTTCTATCGATGATCAACGCTGGGTCGTGGTGGGGATGGTTACTGGTTGAAGAATGGGTCGTGGTGGTAGTCGTGGTCGTGGTGGTCGTGGACCCGCCCAGGTCATCATGGATGTTCACGTTCATGCTGATCCCCGGAACCACAACGTCCATGTGTACCCCGATCGGATCGATCATCCCATCAACTTCTTGGACCGTGGTGGTCGTTGTTGTCTGGCCTGGAATGGTGGTTGTAACGCCCACAGGCGCATCTTCTTGGAAGTTGGCAGGTGGTGTTGGCGTTGCGATCACCGCTGTTCCAAGTGGTGCTTGGCCAGTGGGGCGCAAGACCCGTTCCCCTTTCTTGTTGGTGGTGAGCACCACCGTATATTCGAGGTTGGGCTCGAAGTACATCGCTTTGTTCAACTGGGTAATGCCTGCATCTTCGAAACGGATGATCACTCTTGGAGTTGCCGTACGGATGCCTGTGGCCACTACCCTTGTGTCGGGAGCTGCATTCTTCTGGTCCCCATCCACCAACAAGGTGAACTTGGTTCCATCATCGGAATAGACCACCAGGTCGTTCGTTTGTGCAATTGCGCTGCATGCGAGCAGTGTGATCAGGATACTGGAGGAGAGGCGTTGCATGTTCATTTTATTGGGGTTGCGAAGTTATACGACCAAAACGCGTAGGCAAGTGCTATGCCAAAACAGGCGAACCTGCACACCTATTGACGAACACCAGAGAGGTCCGGTTCCAAGCTGAACGCCTTGTGCATTCCCCGAACGACACGAACCGATCGATCATGATCCCAGCCCTGCTTGCCATCTTTGCGCCGCATTCGAACAAACGAATACATGAAGCAGATCCTCATAATCGGTGCCGGACGTTCGGCCTCTTCCTTGATCCAATATTTGATCCAGCATGCCAAGGAAGGAGAATGGCATATCACCATTGCCGACCAGAATGCAGCACATGCTGAAGAGATGGCATCCATTGGGGCCGATGTAGCAAAAGGAGTGGCGCTTGACGCTTCGAATGCGAAGGACCGGAGTGCGTTGATCGCAAAGCATGATCTGGTGATCAGCATGTTGCCCGCCACCATGCACTTGGATGTGGTGAAGGATTGTATCGCCCTGCGAAAACACGTGATCACACCGAGCTATGTATCCAATGAATTGTGGGCACTGGACACGGAGATCAAGGCAGCCGGGATCATTGCGTTGAATGAATTGGGGCTTGATCCGGGTATCGACCACATGAGCGCAATGCGCATTTTGGACCGCATACGTGAACAAGGAGGAAGGATCGACGCGTTCGAAAGCCATACCGGAGGTCTTGTGGCACCGGAAAGTGACAACAACCCGTGGAACTACAAATTCAGCTGGAACCCACGTAATGTGGTATTGGCAGGCCAAGGCGGTGCAGCCATGTACATCCGAGATGGCCGCACGAAGTACATCCCCTATCACAAGCTCTTCCAACAGACGCAACAGGTGAGTGTACCGGGCTACGGCGATTTCGATGCGTATGCCAATCGCGATTCGCTGAAGTACCGTGCGATCTACGGTTTGGAGAAGATCCCGACCCTTTTGCGTGGAACCTTGCGTAAGGCGGGCTATTGCGCGGCTTGGGACGTATTCGTTCAACTGGGTTGCACGGATGACAGTTACAAGATGGAACTCGGCCCCACCGCCACCTGGACGGATTACCTCATGGCTTTTCTTCCACCGAGTGAAAGCTCTGACCTCCGCACGAATCTGGCCAACTACATCGGGCCGTTGCTTACTACGGAAGTAATGGGAAAGCTGGAATGGCTCGGCTTGTTCGATGATCAGCCGATCGGTGTGGATCGCCTTTCTCCCGCCGCCACGCTTCAGTCCTTATTGGAACGGAAATGGGTTTTGGGTCCAGAGGATAAGGACCTGATCGTGATGTGGCACCGGTTCGTCTACGAGTTGGGAGGAAAGAAGCACGAGATCCTCGCCAGTTTAGCCGTTGAAGGTCAAGACCAGCGTTATACCGGGATGGCGAAGACCGTCGGGCTTCCGGTAGCGATCGCCGCTAAAATGGTGCTTAACGGAACCATCAAGGAAAGAGGAGTCATGTTGCCGTTGACCCCATCCATCTACAACCCGATCCTGGACGAGTTGGAGGAATTCGGTATTGTATTCAAGGAGGGGGAGATCTGATCTTGATCCGTTCAAGATCCCGGTAATATGTCGGTTACCATAGCTCGGTATTCCGGAGAATAGTCGAAGGGCCCAGTGGCTTGTACAGTGAGGTTGGATTCCTTCACATTGGTTCCGCTCCGGCCCAATTCCAGTAGCACCCGTTTTGGCTGTTTATTTGGCACGTATGCCACCATGCATCTGCGGGAAGGCAGCAGTCCTGACTGTTTCGCGAGTTGAAGGAACTCCGTTTCGCGTACGCTCGGTATGATCACAGCCAAACGACCCTCGGGTGCGATCAAACGTTCAACAGCCGCGAGCAACTCGGAGAATAGCAGGCCTTTGTTGTGTTTGGCCAGTTCTACTCGAGGATCTGGCGATGGCAGGTACCTGTCGTAGTAAGGCGGATTACAGATGATCAGGTCGTAAGGTCGGTCGCTGGTCCACTGACGAACATCGGCATGTACCGCGCGGAGTCTACCGCCCCACGAACTTGCTAGAAAATTCTCAGATGCCTGCTTGGCAGAATCAAGATCCAATTCAACAGCCTCAATGTCCGCAGTGTTGTTGCGCTGGGCCGCGATCAAGGCCAAAACCCCTGTTCCGGTTCCAATGTCCAGAATCCGCTCGGCACCGGCATAGTTCACCCACGACCCGAACAGGACGCCATCTGTGCTCACCTTCATGGCGCATTGATCCTGTTGTACAACGAATTGCTTGAACCTGAACTCGGTCTTGGCCATTGCCAGAAGTGATCAGCTCCGGTAGAGATCCACCAACCCATCAGGTGTGCGGACCAACAGCGTATTCGTCGCGGGATCGATGCCCAGGATCATTTCGTCCACCAACGGCACCATCACCTCTTCTTCCCCATGGAGGATCACCAGCACGGGGTTCTTCGCGGAGCCTTCGATCCCGGTCACTTCGCCAAGATCGCCATGCGTTTCATCGCGCACGATCATCCCGATGAATTCGTCCGGGTCCCACGATTCGTCGCTCCCATCGGAAAGCATGCCGGGAGGAGCATACAAGTCCCGCCCAACAAGGATGGCCGCTGTTTGGGGGTCATCGAAATCGTCGAACTTCACCAAGGTATCACGGCCCTTGTCGTGCAATTTACTGAAGAAGAACGGGACCTTTTGACCTTCAATGTCCACAAAAAGTGATCCTGCATGGACCAGATCGTCCAAGTCGCAATCTTCCAAGTGAACGGTCAATTCGCCTTGGTGACCCCATGGTTTACCCAATTTCCCGATCCGATGGAGGCTCTCCAAGTCCATTGCGGCGAAGGTACTCTTAGATCCATCTGAAAAAGAACAGCCCGCATTCCGGTGGAAATGCGGGCTGTTGAAATGGAGTTGTTGGTTACTCGGCTGCTGGAGCCTCACCTTCGGTCTTCGCTGGTTCCTCTGCAGCAGGTGCTTCGGCAACAGGAACTTCAGTTTCTGCAGGTGCTTCTGCTTCTGCAGGTGTGTCCATTGGCAAGATCTCTGGAGGTGCAGAGAGAGCTGCGAGCTTGGCGCTGTGGGCAGCGGCCATGGTGGCAGCTACCTTCTTCTCTGCATCTAGGCGGTCCTTGCTGGCAGCATCGGCATTTTGGGCCAAGTTGCTCTTCTTGCCTTCGATCTTAGCGTTCTTTTCGTTCTTCCAGATATCGAAACGGCGATCGGCCTCCTCTTGATCGAAAGCACCTTTCTTCACGCCATTGGCGAGATGGTTCTTGTACACCACACCGCTGTAGCTAAGGATAGCACGGCAGGTATCGCTGGGCTGGGCACCCTTCTGGAGCCAATCCATGGCCCGGTCGGTGTTCACTTCTACGAAAGCGGGGTTCATATTGGGATCGTAGGCACCGATCCGTTCAATGTATTTCCCGTCGCGTGGTGCACGGGAATCGGCTACTACAACGTGGTAGTATGGCCGGCCTTTTTTGCCCTTTCTCTGAAGGCGGATGCGAGTTGGCATGTCGCTAACTGTGTTTGTTTTCCCGGAATTGGGGGTGCAAAAGTGGGGTTTATTTGGGAGAAATGCAAAGGAAGAGATGAGGAGGTTGAGCGAAGTCCAGAGTACCGGGTATTGAGTACCGAGTACTGAGCTCGGCGTACTCGTTACTCAATACCCGGTACCATTTACCAAATTGCTCGCGCTAGATAGGCTCGTTCCTATTCCCGAAGTTGCCCACCTTTACACCATGCGCTCCTATTTCTTCCCGTTCCTCTTCCTTTCCTACTCGCTTCATGGCCAAACCGTGGAGCGGCCATCGATCATACCCGCACCGGTACAGATTGAAGTGGTCCCGGGCGAGTGCCGCTTGGACCGTGCTTGGAAATTAAAAGGGAGCACAAAGGATGAAATGGCATTGGTCCAGGTCCTTGGCCCTGAACTGTCGGCTCTTCGCCCTTCAACGTTGATCGATCCTGGCGAACCGTTACAGATCTTCTTTCGAACGGTGGCATCAGATACCATTGTCCCAACTGGATACCATACCATACAGGTCTCTCCAGAGGGTATGATCATTACCTCCCCTACGGCCGAAGGGCTTTTCTTAGGGTCACGTACGATCCTGCAACTATTGGGGTCTTCCGGAGAACAACCGTCGGTCCCGTACATGAAGATCGTTGACTATCCGCGTTTTGGTTGGCGTGGCATGCACCTGGATGTATGTCGGCATTTCTTCGACGTGGCTTTCGTGAAGAAGTACATCGACCTGCTGGCACGATACAAGATGAACAGTTTCCATTGGCACCTGACCGACGATCAGGGCTGGCGGATCGAGATCAAGAAGTACCCTAAACTCACCAAGGTGGGCGGCTGGCGCAGCGGCAGCCAGGTGGGGCCGTACAGCATGAACGAATTTGACCAAGTGCGTTACGGTGGCTCCTATACGCAGGAAGAGATCCGCGAGGTGGTGGCCTATGCTTCGGCTAGGCACATCAATGTAGTGCCGGAGATCGAAATGCCGGGGCATGCATTGGCAGCATTGGCGGCCTACCCGGAATTGGGTTGCACTGGTGGGCCGTACAAGGTGGAGAGAGGTTGGGGAGTGTTCCCGGATGTCTTCTGTCCCACCGACTCGACGATCCACTTTTTGGAGCACGTCCTCGCGGAAGTGATTGACCTTTTCCCAAGCACAATTATACACATTGGGGGTGATGAATGCCCCAAGGAAAGCTGGAAGGCATGTGCGAAATGCCAAGCGCGCATGAAGGCCGAAGGCTTGAAGGACGAACATGAACTGCAGTCCTACTTCATCCAACGGATAGAGAAATTCGTGAACTCCAAAGGCCGCACCATCATCGGCTGGGACGAGATCCTGGAAGGTGGACTTGCTCCGAACGCTTCTGTAATGAGTTGGCGCGGGACCGAAGGCGGCGTGGCGGCTGCGAAAAGCGGTCACGATGCGGTCATGAGCCCCGGCAGCCATTGCTACTTTGACCACTACCAAGGTGACCCTGCGAATGAACCCTTATCGATCGGAGGTTACACAACGCTACAGAAGGTGTACAGCTATGAACCTATTCCAGCGGAATTGAATGCCGAAGAAGCCAAGCACATCCTCGGAGCACAAGGCAACATTTGGACGGAATACATCCTGACTTCGGACCACGTTGAGTACATGGCCTTGCCGCGCATGGCCGCATTGGCGGAAGTGTTGTGGTCTCCAAGGGAAAAGCGGGATGAGGCTGATCTCTTGCGCCGGTTGGAGCAGGAATTCACACGCTTGGATGCGATGAATGTGAACTACGCGAAGAGCCTGTACCAAGTGAGCATTACACCAAGATCGGGAGCCAAGCCCGGGGAGATCATGGTGGAACTTTCAGGCTCCCTGACTGGAACGAAGATCCAGAAAGGCGTACAGGCCTACCCGACCGAAGCGGAAGGCACCTCGATGAAGAAGGCCGGCGCAGTGTCGGATCAGTACGATGGTCCCTTCATGATCGATGGACCATGTGTGGTAACAGCAGGCTACATCAGCGCCGATCCCACAAGGGCGAATGCATTCCCACGGTCATCAAGGTCATTCCGATTCCAGAATGCTACCGCCCGACCGATCACATTAAGCGAACCACCAGCGGAGCAATACAATTACGGTGGGGCCTTCACCCTTGTTGACGGCATTTCAGCTCGTGGCAATCGCGTGAACACCGAATGGCTGGGCTGGCGATCAGGAGTATCAGCGACCGTGGACCTAAGCAGTGAGACGGCCATCAGTCACATCAGTATCGGAGCAATGAACGACACGTATTCTTGGATACATCTTCCGAAATTGGTCGAGATCGCGGTGAGCAAAGATGGAGCGACCTACGCCCCGTTGGCCCTTCTGGACCATGGAACGGTGGACGGCATCCGAACCGTTTTCGGAACGGACACGGATGCAAATGCACGATACGTCCGCTTCACGATCAAGCATATCGGCAACATTCCAGATGGTTTTCCGGGTGCGGGCAACCCGGCGTGGTTGTTCTTGGACGAGATCGATGTGCATTGATAAATGACCTTTGTACCACATAGCACGATGAAAACCCTGCTCACCACCCTCCTGCTTCTATTCACAGCGACATCTTTCTCCCAAAACACGATCTGGAGCCACGCCATCGGCAACTGGCGTAATGGTCCGGTGGTGTACATCACCCCGTTGATCGAAACCACCGAGCAATTCACAACACCCATGCTGCTGGAGCATTACCAGGAAGAATTCCCAGAGCTGAAAGGCGCCACTGACATTGATGTGTTGCGGTTCGGCACACCCGAAGAGGGTAACGAAAGCCGACGAACACTTCAAGCCAAATACGGTATGCGCAAATTGGAGGTGGTGATGCTGGAGCTTCCCAAGGAGCGTCAGATCGAGGAACCGATCAAGAAGGAGTAGCCATTGCTTTGCGCAAATTATTTGCCGCCGTTCCACGCACCTTGTTCTTCACGAGCGGGGTCCAACCCAACAGCAGCCCACTCGCTCCAAGCGCCTGTTTGCTCCATCGCCAGAAACTGAAGTCGTCCTTGTGCTCTCGGATCAGGCCATCCTTCAACGTGAATGTTGCATCGATGCTGTTGTGGACCTTTCTCCCTGTCCTGCTGAAGGTGTAGTACGCGTCCCAGTGGACCTTTCCCCCTGTTGTGTTCTGCTCCAACACCTTGAATTCGAGAGTTAGGTCGGTGCCACTCGTCAACAGCATTTTCCACATGGCCTTCACCCCTGCCGCATCCAGATCCGGAAAAACGGGATCGCTGAAGGTGGCGTGCTCGTGGTAACAGTCGCCCATTGTTTTCCAGTCGTGTTGTTGTAAGGCGGTGTAGAAACGTTCCAGCGTGTTCATGGGCTGAAGATATTGCCCGGAACTTTGCGCCATGCAGCACCAACACATGTACTCCGTAATGGTTGAATGGACCGGCGATCAAGGCACCGGCACTGATCACTACCGCAACTACAAACGGGACCATACCATTTCCATTGAAGGGAAACCGGACCTGCTGGGATCTGCGGATCCGACATTCCGTGGTGATCCGACGCACTATAACCCGGAGGAGATGTTGGTTGCGGCATTAAGCGCATGTCACCTGATGAGCTACTTGCACGTTTGTGCGATCAATGGGATCGTGGTCAATGCATACAAGGACAGTGCGACCGGCCACATGGAGACCTTCCCGGACGGAAGTGGCCGCATGACCGAAGTCGTACTATGCCCTGAAGTGACTGTCCGGGATCCGGACATGATAGAAAAGGCCAAAAAGTTCCATCACAAAGCCCACGAACTTTGCTTTATCGCGAACTCGGTGAATTTTGCGGTGCGATGTGAGCCAAAGGTTCGTTCAACTTGATCATCCACAACGCTGAGTGAGATATGCCGTTGATCACCTGATCAATCGTTGGAGATCGTGGATAACTGATCACCCTCCACCCCACCCTTGCCCGGTAACTTCGTGGCCCCGGCGACATGAAATTCTCACACCTCCACGTACACACCCAGTTCTCACTTCTTGATGGCGCAGCGAGCATTCCGTCGCTGTACAAGAAGGCGGCGGCGGATGGACAGCCGGCCCTAGCGATCACCGACCACGGCAACATGTTCGGGGTGTTCAAGTTCGTTGCGGAAGCGGGCAAATTGAAGAACGCCGACGGAACACCGCAGGTGAAACCGATCGTGGGTTGCGAGTTCTATGTGGTTAACGATCGACACAAGAAAGCATTTACGCGGGAGGACAAGGACAAGCGCTACCACCAACTGTTGTTGGCAAAGAATGCCGAGGGCTACAAGAACTTGAGCAAGCTGTGTTCGCTCGGGTACATGGAAGGCTTCTACAGCAAGTATGCGCGGATCGATAAGGAGCTGATCGAGAAATACCACGATGGATTGATCGCCACCACCTGCTGTTTGGGTGCAAGTGTTCCGCAAGCGATCATGCGGGGTGGCACCGACCTGACCAAGGCCGAGGAGGAATTCAAATGGTGGTTGGACCTATTTGGGGACGATTATTACGTGGAGATCCAACGCCACGGGATCCCGGAGCAAGAGCAAGTGAACGCCGTATTGGTGAAGTGGGCGCGCAAATACAACGTGCCGATCATCGCCAGCAACGACAGCCACTATGTGGATCAGCAGGATGCGAACGCGCACGACATTCTTCTGTGCATCAACACCGGCGAAAAGCAAAGCACACCGAAGGCCGACGACAGCGATGATGAGGTAAGCCAGAAAGGCAAACGCTTCGCCTTTTACAACGACGAGTTCTTCTTCAAGACCCAAGCGCAAATGGGTACTGCTTTCAGCGATCTGCCGGAAGCCCTGGACAACACGAACCTGATCGTGGACAAAGTGGAGGTCCTGAAGTTGAAGAAGGACATCATGCTTCCGAACTACGAGATCCCAGCGGGTTTCACGGACCAGGACGAATACCTGAAGCACCTTACTTATGAGGGTGCCATGAAACGCTACCTCGGCGAAGGCAATGGCGGGATCGATTCACTCGACCTCAAGATCAAGGAGCGTATCGATTTCGAGCTGTTCACGATCCGCACCATGGGTTTCAGCGGATACTTCCTGATCACACAGGATTTCATCAACGCGGGAAAGGCCATGGGCGTGTTGATCGGCCCCGGTCGTGGAAGTGCAGCCGGCAGCGTGGTGGCCTATTGCACGGGAATCACAAACATCGACCCGATCAAGTACGACCTGCTCTTCGAACGGTTCCTGAATCCGGATCGCAAGAGCATGCCCGATATCGACACGGACTTCGACGATGAAGGCCGTCAGAAGGTGATCGATTACGTGGTGAACAAATACGGCAAGAACCAAGTGGCCCAGATCATCACGTACGGAAGCATGGCGGCGAAGAGCAGCATCCGTGATGTGGCCCGGGTGATGGACCTTCCCCTACAGGAAGCCGATCGCTTGGCGAAACTCATTCCTGAACGACCTGGTATCGAATTGGGCCGCATCTTGAATGCGCCCACCGATGGTCCGGGCAGTTTGAAACAAAGGGAGAATCTGAGCAGTGACGAGATCGCCAACGTGAAAGCCTTGCGCGAAGTGCTCGAAAGTGGAGAACTCACAGCCGACGTGCTCCGTGAAGCCGAAAAGCTAGAAGGCTCAGTGCGTGGAACCGGTGTTCATGCTGCGGGGATCATTATTGCTCCGAGCGATCTCACGGACATCATCCCGGTATGTATCTCGAAGGAATCTGACCTCTTGCTCACCCAGTACGACGGCAAGGTGATCGAAGATGCGGGCGTGATCAAGATGGACTTCTTGGGTCTGAAAACGCTCACGATCATCCGCGATGCATTGCGCATGATCAAGGAGAACCACGGAACGGAGATCGCGATCGACGACATTCCGTTGGATGATCTGAAGACCTTCGGCATTTACCAACGCGCGGAGACCAACGGCACCTTCCAGTTCGAAAGCGCGGGCATGCAGAAGTACCTGCGCGAATTGAAGGCCGACCAATTCGGGGACCTGATCGCGATGAACGCGCTGTACCGTCCGGGCCCACTGGAATACATCCCCACATTCATTAAGCGCAAACACGGCTTGGAAGAGATCGTGTACGACCTCCCCGAGATGGAGGAGCTGCTCAAGGAAACGTATGGCGTAACCGTTTACCAGGAGCAGGTGATGTTGCTCAGTCAAAAGCTGGCGGGCTTCACCAAGGGCGATGCCGACGTTCTGCGCAAAGCGATGGGCAAAAAGGACCGCGCCACGCTGGACAAGATGAAGGGTAAATTCCTGGAAGGCACCGCCGAACGGGGATTCGACAACAAAGTGTGCAACAAGATCTGGACGGATTGGGAAGCGTTCGCGCAATACGCCTTCAACAAATCGCACAGCACCTGTTATGCATTCGTGGCTTACCAGACCGCTTGGCTGAAGGCGAACTACGCGCCGGAATTCATGGCCAGTGTGCTCACTCATTCGCAGAGCAGCATCGACAAGATCACCTTCTTCATGGAAGAGTGCCGCAGCATGGGCATTGAAGTTTTGGGGCCCGATGTGAACGAGAGTGGCTACCAGTTCACTGTGAACAAACGGGGACAGATCCGCTTCGGACTGGGAGCCGTAAAAGGCGTTGGTGAGGCGGCCGTTGAAGCGATCGTGACCGGTCGCAATGGAGAGGACGGCCCCTACTCGAATGTCTTCGACCTACTGCGCCGGGTGAATTTGCGCAGTGCCAACAAGAAAGCGATCGAAAGCCTTGCCTATGCCGGTGCATTCGACAATTTGGGCATCCAGCGTGCCCACTTCTTCCATACCACGGGTGAAGGAAAGCCGACCTATTTGGAAAGTCTGATCCGCTATGGACAGCAATACCAGGACGGTGCGGACAGTGCACAGGTGAGCATGTTCGATGCTGTTGGCGACGATTCCGCGTCGATCCCCGAACCCACCCTGCCACAGATCGAGGCCTGGAGCGCATTGGAACAGTTGCACTACGAAAAGGAAGTGATCGGCTTCTACCTGAGCGGGCACCCCTTGGATGATCACCGTTTGGAGATCAAACACCTCTGCACAGCCACCCTTCCGGACCTGAAGGAACTGGACAAGCTGGCCGGTAGGGACATCACGTTCAGCGGCATTGTTACAAAAGCTGAGCACCGCACGGCGAAAAGCGGCAAGCAATTCGGCATACTTGCGGTGGAAGACCACTTCGGCACGCACGAGTTCATGCTGTTCAGCGAGGACTACCTCAAATTCAAGCTCTACCTCACCCAAGGCACCTTGTTGCTCATGAAAGGAAGGGCCAGCATGCGCACATGGGGTCGGGATGAAGGCCAAATGGAATTCAAGCTCACGAACGTCGAACTGTTGAGCGATGCCCGCGACAAGTACATCACCAAGATCAATTTGAAGATCGAAGCAGGGCGCATGACGGAAGGGGTCGCACGTGAATTGGCCAGCATATTGAAGGCCTCACCTGGAAAATGCACGGTAAACCTTCAGTTGTTGAGCAAGCACGAGAACATTGCCATTGAAGCGCCCAGCAAGACCTTGAATGTGACCGTTACCGAAGAACTTGTGAGGGGCTTGGATGGGATCGTAGAGATCGAGTGGGGAATGAACTGACGAATTGGCCGAATACTTTCCATGGCAAGGATCTTGTCAGTTGGGCGTAACTTTGCCGACATTAGGCCAATAAAAACCAAGTGAGGTGGATCGAACAGGGACCCGGTTCCCAGCCACCTTTGTAACTGAACAGAAACCAAACAGGGGTCGATCCCACTCCAACAACACAACATGGCACTTGAATTCACAGACAGCAACTTTGAAGAACTCGCCCTCAAGAGCGACAAACCTGTAATGATCGACTTCTGGGCGGAATGGTGTGGCCCTTGCCGCATGGTCGGTCCGGTGGTGGAAGAGTTGGCCAAGGAATACGACGGCAAGGTCGTTGTAGGCAAAGTGAATGTGGACACCAACCCACAAACCGCCATGAAGTATGGCATCCGCAGCATCCCAACGATCCTGTTCCTGAAGAACGGCGAGGTAGTGGACCGCAGCGTGGGTGCAGTGCCCAAGGCGCAACTAGCCGGAAAGCTGGACGGGCAGTTGGCATAAGCCTTCACAACATATTTTGAATGGAACGGACCCTGTCTTTTGGCAGGGTCCGTTATTTGTTTGGGGGTACGAACCCGTCCCTCATCCCATCCGCTCATTTCAGCATTAACCTAACTGAATCGATAGTTGAAGCACTCGGACTACATTTGGGAGGAAAGGGAATTCTTCAATCCATCGGGGGCTGTAAGTGGGATAGCTTGAGATTCCTTGTAATGAAAAGTCAAGTAACGGCTATATGACCTACTGAAGATGAGAAATGTAATAGGCGCTGGACTTTTGGTCGTCTTATCATCTTCCTGTAACAAAGAAGTAAGCCCTGGGCACAACCTTTGCGCAGGGGATGACACGATCTATTCTATAACATCCAGTGATCTCCAGAGTTGCAAATACAAAACAAACAGCTATTGGGTCTACATCGATTCCATCAGTAATACTATAGACAGTGTTTCAATAGAAAGTTTCAACCAAGGATTCACTGTTGATTTTTGCGGTAATTCCTATGAATCACATTCATTCAGGACAATTTCATCCTATTCTACTTTCGCTGCTGATTACATTCTAGTTGGAGGTGGCCTTTTCAAAGGGTATGATGGCACTGCAGGTTCGGGCACAAACATTTATACTGATTTCCACACGGCCTCTTCATGGTCAAATCATCAAGTTGTGAAATATGATTCATTGTTCATCTTTGACCGGTACTATGAGAACGTGCTTCGAGTAGAGGTGGACAATGACTTCACAGAAAATAATAATAAGAGCATTTACTTCAGCAATTCAGAATTTGGATTTCTAAGGCACGATATTTATTCTGACAATATGTTGATCTCTCAGAAAGTGATAATGAGAAAGATCATTGTAAGGTGATCTGTGGAGAACAACAATTACACGTGCCCTACCAACTAACTGAAGCTTCTACTGCGCATATCCTCAACATTACCACCCCCATACCCGATACCTTTGCCCCATGCCCATTGAACAGAAGCATATTCAGGCGTTGAGCGCGTTGGAGTTCAAAGCACGCCAGGTGGTGGAAGGGTTCCTTGCGGGCTTGCACAAGAGCCCGTTCCATGGGTTCAGCGTGGAGTTCGCGGAGCACAGGGCGTACAACCAGGGCGAGAGCACGCGGCATATCGATTGGAAGCTCTATGCCCGCACGGACAAGCTCTTCACCAAACGTTACGAGGAAGAGACCAATTTGCGATGCCAGTTGGTGGTGGATACCAGCAGCAGCATGTATTTTCCAGACAAGACGGATACTACTGGTTTCACGAAAGTCGAATTTGCTGTCCATGCTGCAGCCGCGTTCATTCAGTTGCTGCGCAAACAACGCGATGCCGTTGGGTTGACCACGTTCAGCCAGCAGGTGAACATTGCCGAACAGGCCCGCAGCAATGCGGTTCATTTGCGTCATTTGATGCAGCACTTGGAGGACTTGCTTGCTACGGAAGCTCCGGCCCGTGGGCAAACCACATCTGTCGTTGAAGCACTGAACGACATTGCACGCCGGGCGCACCGCCGCAGTTTGGTAGTGATCCTCAGCGATATGTTGGACGGTCAGGACCGCGAAGAGGAAGTCTTCGATGCGTTGCAACACCTTCGTTTCAACAAGCACGACATCATCCTCTTCCATGTGGTGGACCGCAAGCACGAGCTGGAGTTGGACCTCCAGGACCGCCCCTACACCTTTGTCGACGTGGAGACCAACGAGCAGGTAAAGGCACACCCGAGCGAGATCCGCGATGCGTACAAAACCGCCATGGCCGAACGTTGGCACCGGCTGAAGCTGAAGTGTGGCCAGTACCGGATCGACCTGGTCGAGGCCGACATCAACAAGGGATTCGAGCCACTGCTACTGGAGTTCTTGACGAAGCGGGCGCGGTTGTACTAAATGACCCGCTTTGCCTTGCACCTCTAGGGATTTCAAGAAAACACCGGTGCCCGATTTGCAAGATCACGCCATAGCCTTACATTTGCACCCGCCTCGCTGAAAAGCAAGGTTGAACGGACCGGTAGTTCAGCTGGTTAGAATGCCGCCCTGTCACGGCGGAGGTCGCGGGTTCGAGTCCCGTCCGGTCCGCAAAGAGGGGATCCCGAAAGGGCTCCCCTCTTTCTATTCGGGACTACGCTGCCGGGAGGTTCAGGTGGTTCAGGGGTTCCGAGAATCCACCTACCCAAGCCAGCCGAGGGGAGAATTAGGGGAGAATGACATTTGCCCCAGAATCCTCCACGGACTGGGAATGGAGCTCCGGAAAACTGCCGCAAGGTCATGTGGAGGGTAAGGTAGCAGTGGCGGTTCTATGGGCTGGAGTATTTTCCCGGAAAATTCGCCGGGGACATACACCATGTCTTTTAGTGAGGCGGGGTTCGCTACACTTGTTCCATATATCACTATCGAATGATGTCAAACCACAAGGGTTCTCTTACAATTGCGTTACTTGCGACAACGGGTTTTACTTGTGGACAAGCGACCATCGATAAGGTTTTACAAGGTTTGATCGTTCTTGACAAGTACCAATCAACGGAAATATGCATCTATCAAGACTCGATTCATCCGTATGCGTGTTTTTCCGAAAAAGGGAATGACAATCTTCATTACGGAGGTTTCACGTGGCTGTATACATCGAAAACCCTTATGGGTCAAGCTCTTTACAATTCCGGCGGACATTATTCTGATGTGAGATGCGACCTCATGGAGTTCGATTCCTTAGGGGAACCAAAGCGGGTACTGTATAAAGCTATTGGGGGCGAGCTTGCTTGGACAGAATTCTCCTCTTGGGACGATAAGTTCGTGCTGTTCACCACACATCACCTTCCGGATCCATCCGTTCAACCATTCGAAGGTTTGATGCCAATGCTCGCTCTGAAGGTTTTGGATATGACGAGCGGAGCGGTGGTGCACATCATTGATAGCATTGGTCGTCCACCTTCGTACCAAATGAATGAATCGCCTTGGTTGCATGATGGGCACCGTTTCGTTTGGAGTATTAGACATACTACAAGACTGATCGACGACGATGGAGACCTATTCCAGCATGGTAGTGGCAGAAATGGCATTCATATGTTCGATATGCGAGCCGGAACCGTCACATTGCTAGTAGAAGGAGCTAAAATGGCTGTTGTTTCTCCCATCAAGGATATTCTGGCTTATATCAAAGAGAATAAACTATGCGTGTTCGACATGGAAAGCAGTACTGAAACGATTTTGTTCACCTTCGGGGAGAGTGAACAAATTCGAACCGTACACTGGTCGCCTGATGGCTCGGCAATTTTCGTTGGCAGTGCTAAAAGTCATTCTATCAAGGAGAGGCTTATCGATGTACAGACCGGCAAGGAACTACCGTTCACTAGTATCGGGATGACGAACGGAACATATTCTTGGAAGTAGGTTGTCCTCTGTGTTTGGTGTTTTGGCTTCTAGACCTTGGCAGGGTGTCCGTCCGCAAACCTCCGCCGGGTCTGACCGCTGCTCTTGAGCGGACGACCCTGCGGCTCAATCTTGACCGTGATGTTATTCATGTGCTATTGAGGATCGGGTTGCCCCCCACTTATAGGGTGCCGAGGGGAGAATAAAGGGAGAATCTGGGGCTGTTTCGGCGATTTGGCCCAAAGCCGAACAAATCTCATCCCGCCTGAAACCCTTGCTCCTATAAGGGTTCTCTGGTTCTCAGAATCAATTGCACAGCAATGACAGCCTACGCAGAGGGTCGTATTCAATAAATGCCAATGGTGGCGGGCATCTCCGGTCCAACGGTCACGGCGGAGGTCGCGGGTTCGAGTCCCGTCCGGTCCGCAACGATGCCGCCGCAGCCCTTTTACACCAAGGGTTTGCGGCGGTTCTCGTTTTCAGGGTGTGGTCCCTGCCTCGGGCAAAGTTGTTTTGGGTGCGCAGCCAACAAGGAGGTGACGAGAATATGACCTATGGAGGCTGTCGGAAGGGATCGGTTACAGATAAAAGATCCAGTACGTCAACGAACCACTACCAGATCTCCGCACCACGGCTATGCTCCGCCCTGAAGGCACCTCCCCTTTCATTGGATGGCCCTGTACTTCGAAATGTTATAAGTCCGAATGAACATCCATGCCCCCCTTTCCGACAGAACGATGAACAGCCCGCTCCAAGGCTGAAGCGGGAAATGACGGCGGCTACGCGCTCCGCTGGGTTCGAGCCGGTCGTGCTCGTAGGACCGACGTACTGAGGCCGGTCCGACCCCTATGATGCCACGCGAACGTAGCCTTCCGTTGCACCAACTCTTCCAGGCCAAGACCTACTGGCGCTCGTACTGCAACACCAGCAAAGGAACATGTGTGTGCATGGCCAATCTTGCGGAAGTGCTGCGATGGAAGATCCGGTCGAAGATGCCACGTTTACGATGTGCTACCACGACCAGATCCGCTTTGCTTCGCTCGACCTCATCGTTCAGTGCCTTTTCCACATTCGTATTGCTCAAATGGACCGAAGCAAAGGGAATGTCCTTCATGGCGATCTGGAAAGAGGAACCGGAAACACCGATGGGATCCGCAGAGACCGTATCGTTCACCACACGGGTTACGATCAACTGAGCGTTCGTCCGGTGCATGATGTTGATCAGGACGCCCAAGGTCTTCTCGTCCATGTCCTCTCCATCATCTGCCAACAAGATCCGCTTGATGCCGTTGTACTTCCCATTCTCCGGAACAGTGAGCACCGGCAACCCGGAAGTCTTTATGACATCTACAGTGTTGCTGCCCATCAGTACTTCCTTGAGGCCTGAAGCACCTTGGGTACCCATCACCACAAGTTCCGGGATGCTCGCTCTGTGGCGATAATTCTCTATCAATCGAGGCAATTGGCCTTGTTTGCTAATGGTCGTGATGCTGTACGCGTCATTTGCAATTGATGCCTTCAGCGTTGCAAGGAAAGGCTCCATCGCTTCCCTTGAATATTCGGCGAGGCGTTCAGTGATATCCACCATGGAACTATCGCCCGATACCGGTCGATCAAAACTGTTGAGCACAACGTAGTCGTAGTCATCCGGACCAAAGAGCTGCAATGCATAGATCGCTGCGTTCAATGCGTTATCACTGAAGTCGGTCGGGATCAGAATGGCTTTCATGGTCGAGAGGTTGATCAGGTCAGGGTTAGCGGTGGTTGCTCATTTCCTCGTGGGCGCTCCGGGAGCACCATCAAGGGAAGCGTGGCATGCAGCGCCATTTTCTTGGCTTTGCTCGAGTGGAACAAACCCTTCCAAAATCCAACTTGGCGATGGACAACTGCGACCAACTGGATCTTTCCACTGGTCGCTAGTTCGTCTATGGTACGCGTCATATCAGAGCCCTGTACAGTGACGAAGGAATGCTTTACATCGGAAAAGAGATCCTCCATCCTGTCCTTTGCGGCACGTTCCTTAGCACCCGGCATCAGGTAACGCACATGGGCCAATACGATCTCTGCATTCTTGTTCCGCGCCAATTCGATCATCGGTGTCAACGTGGAACGATCCAATGTTTCTCCATCATAAGCGAACATGATCCGCTGCACGGGTACAGGTCGCCATTCAGATGGCACGGATATTACCGGTGCTGTCGCACCCGTTACCACAGCCGTCGTATTCGTTCCAACACGTCCATAGTTTCCTTCGCCTTGCGTACCGATCACGATAAGATCAGCGCCCTTGCTCCGATGGATCTCGTTCAACACGTCGGTTAGTCTACGGTTGGAGGTCTTCTTCGCCAACACCACCTTCCCGGCATAGTGTCTGCAATTTCGTTCAAAACGGCGCAACCCGTTCAGTGCTTCACGTTCCGGTATCTTGCCAAGTCCCGGCAAGAGTGCATTGTCGAAAACCGGTTTCAAATAGGTATGGACCAACGTGAACTTATTGCCCTGTGTACCAAGGAGATCGAATGCGAATTTGGCCGCGTTCAATGCGGTATTACTGAAGTCCGTTGGTAGAAGAACGTGTGTCATTCCCATAGTTCAAAGTCTCTGTACGCTTTGTATAACCAAGGTAAGCCCGCTTGAGGGAACGATACCTGTCGAATGTCATGTTTTCCGAAACAACCGGATCACAGCGAACCAGATGCGCCAGTGCCAACAATGCTTTGAGGAACTTTTTCAATGGTCCATTGGAAGATCCCCATTTAAACTCTCCAATTTCCTGGACCACAGAGTGGAGTCGTTGGTGATCCAAAGAAATTGAACACCATGTTGCAGAACTGGACGCTCAACATTTGCGATATGGAGTTCGTCCATATCATTTTGAAGCCTTGGGGTCGGCTTGGATCAAGGCGATGAAATAGGTATTCGGCCCATCTACGTAGTGTCTAAGGTCCTGGCCTGCTTTATAGACCTACAAGGCCACCATCATGCAGAAAGAGATCGGGATAAGCGAGTTAGCCAGGTTACTCAGCCATCAATCCTTCCACCCTTTCACCGCCTCCAAGAACGCCTTTCCGAACTGCTGGGCCTTGTAGTCCCCTACTCCGTTCACCAAGCGGAACTCGTAGACATTCTTCGGCTTCTTGTCCGCCATGTCGATCAAGGAAGCATCACTGAAGACAACGTAAGCTGGCTTGCCCATTTCCTTGGCGATGGTACGGCGTAGTTCCTTGAGTACAGCGAGCAGTTCAGCACTTTCGGGTGAAGGCTCCGCAACAACTTGTCGGGTACGCTTGGGCCGCTCCTGCCGCTCCTTGATCGTTTCCGGTGTCACCAAACCTACAGGGCGTTCTCCCTTCAGCACGGCTTCACCGGCACGCGTGATGATGAGGTGATGGTGATCGCGGTAATCCACTTCCAACAGGCCAAGGTGAATGAACTGCTGAATGAATTGCACCCAAGCAAAAGCCGTGGTTTCGTTCCCTGCACCGAAGGTCTTTATACGCTGCCAACCGTGTTCGCTCACCGCCGGACTGGTCGTTCCCTTTAGCACATCCACCAAAACGCTCAACGGTAACTTCTGACCACTACGCACCACCGCGCTCAACGCTTTTTGGGCCAGCACGGTGCCATCGAAATACTTCGGCGGATCCTTGCAGACATCGCAATTACCGCATGCCTCGGCACTGGATTCGCTGAAATAGCTCAGCAGGATCGTACGCCGACAGGTCTGCGCTTGCGCATATTCCTTCATGCGATCAAGTTTCGCGATCACGACCTCCTTGTAGCGCTCGTCCTCGATCTCATCAGCGAAGTGCATGTGCGTTTGCACATCGGCATAGCTGTAGAACAAGATGGTTTCTGCTGGCTCACCGTCACGTCCGGCGCGACCGATCTCCTGGTAGTAGCCTTCCACCGTACCAGGCAAATTGTAGTGGATCACAAAACGCACATCGCTCTTGTCGATGCCCATTCCGAAGGCGATGGTGGCGCAGATCACATGCAGCTTGCCTTGAATGAAATCGTCCTGCACACGATTGCGTTCTACAGGGTCCAATTTGGCGTGATAGTAGGCAGCGCTGACCCCGATCGCTTGCAACTTGGCAGCGAGCTTCTCGGTACCTGCACGGCTGTTGCAATAGATGATGCCGCACTTGCCCGAATGCCGGCCTATGATCCGTTCAATGGCCTTCCAGCGATCTTGACCAGGAAGCACGGCCAGCGAAAGGTTCGATCGGTCGAAGCTGGACACGAAGGTGCGTGGATCATTCAACCCCAGTAGATCACCGATGTCGTTCCGCACAGCACGATCAGCCGTAGCAGTTAGGGCGACAACGGGCACATGCGGAAATCGTTTCTTGAGG
>Ga0209063_1000262_pt1 | contig 45261 bp, 32 predicted proteins | sample KloWWTmeKNB19Kit_FD_187177 | JGI IMG/M metagenome (GOLD analysis project Ga0209063, IMG submission 187177) | Active sludge microbial communities from Klosterneuburg, Austria, studying microevolution and ecology of nitrifiers - Klosterneuburg... | ecosystem: Engineered > WWTP > Aerobic digester >... | reverse complement strand
GCGGAGGCGGAGGAAGTAGTAATAATGGAACTGCAAGTGGTGGTTCCGGTGGCGGTGGCGCAGCCTATGCTAATGGCAACCATACGGTGGTTCCAAGTACCTTACTTCATTATAGGGTGGGTGCAGGTGGTAATGGTGGGCCTGGTAATTCAACAACCCAACCTACAAATGGCCTGCCTACCTGGCTTAATGCTACAGGAGCAAATGCTCAACCTGCAACAAATGTAATTGGTACTTTGGCCGATTTTGGCAGGGCAGGTGCAAATAATTCCACCGCAACCCCAACTAACAGAGGTACGGCAGCGGCAAGCATGGGTAATATTGCAACTGCAAATGGCAATAATGGAACAGGAGGAACAAATAATGGTGGAGGTAGTGGTGGCAATAGTGCAACAGGCGCTGCAGGAAATATTAACTGGCAGGGTGCAGGTGGGGCAGGTGTAAATTCAGGGGTAAGCAACCCAGGCGTAGTACCAGGTGGAGGTGGTGGAGGTAGTGATGATGTTGCATCAAGGGCAGGTGGTGCAGGAGCAGCAGGCTTTATTGTTGTAACTTATAGTTTTCCAAAACTTTCCTCACCAACCATTACCACAAATCCTATATGCTCAGGCAATTCTATTACGGTTTCCGGCACTAGCTCAGAGCCTAATGGAACTACAATAACACTCTACGGAAATGGATTACCCCTTGGCACAACAACCGTAACCGGCGGTAACTGGACAATGACAGGTTTAAATATTGCCGGAGGCGTAGTGTTAACTGCAAAAGCATCTTCTACAGCATGTAATTACAGCAATCCTTCAGCAGCCGTAGTAGTAACCTATTCCCTTACTTCTATTGCCACAAACCCTGCGCCAAATAATAATTCTATTGATGTGTGCTATGCCGGTGGAGCTGCTTTTACCAACTTATTATGGGACGTTGTTCCCGGTGCATCTCAGTATGATGTTTATTTTGGAATAGGTGCGGTACCGGGAGCAATTACTGCAACAGTTGCAACCAATACATGGCTTATTACACCAGCGCTTGTTGCCAACACAACCTATTTTTGGAAAGTAGTTCCTAAAAACATTTGTGGCTTAACAACGGGCACAGCCCAAATTTGGACATTTACTACAGTTGCAGCACCTTGTTTAAACTATTGCATACCTACACACACTACAGGAGTAGTAGCCAATACTATTTCTTTGGTAGAATTTGTAGGAACACAAAATGATGTAACCAATAATTCCGGAACAGGATTTACAGGCGCCTACCAGGATTTTACTACACTACCACATGCCGTACAGGAACAGGGCGAAGCAGTTAATATCAATGTATTTAGTGGCACAGCATCTACCTATTGGAAAGCCTGGGTAGACTGGAACCGGGATGGTACCTTTCAGGATCCTGCGGAAATGGTGTATACCTCTGGTGTTACGCAATTTACATTTTCTACAACATTAGGTTTTCAAATACCTTTAGGCCAGGCTCCAGGTTCTTACCGGATAAGAATAAGAACGCAGGATTATAATGGATGTACTTTTGGAGGCGCATGTGGTAACAATACATTAACTCCCTGTACAAATATGCAGGATGGCCAGGCAGAAGATTATTTATTTGAAGTAATTGCCCGATGTAATGCCCGTATTACAAATTATATAAGCGATACGGTTTGCAGTAATAACCCGGTTACACTTACCCTGGGAGCAGAAGGTACTGCACAAACTACGGGCTTTAGCTGGTATGCAAACCAAACAGGTGGCTCTCCATTAGCAAGTACCGTTGCAAGCGGTGCGCCGCCTGCTGCAAGTTGGACAACGCCTTCCATTAATACCACAACAACTTATTGGGTTACTGCCACGGGTACCAATACTGCCCTGCAAGCCTGCGAAAGTTATACAAGGGTTCCGGTGGTAGCGTTTAAACCAACGCTGGCAACTATTAATTTTGTAGGAGGCAACCCGGTTTATTGGTGCAGCGGTGGTACCAGTATTAATGTAACCGGAAGCTCCGGCACCATTGAAAATAAATTGATAGATGTGGATTTTGAAAATGGTACATTGGGTGAATTTACGGTTCAAAATATAGGCACATTACAGGATCCGGTAAACCAACCCTGGGCTGTTAAAACCAGTATTTTTGTTCCAGGTATGACGGCCGTATGGAAACCTGCTGTTTCATCAGGCTTTGGCGCAAACAAATTTGCCTTTGCCATTGCAGATATTTTTAATAGTGGCACTTATCATACTTTCCTTACCTCTGCGGCACATAATACTACAGGTTATACCAATCTTAGGTTAGATTTCAGGATGTATTTTGACCACTACCTGGCAGATGGCCAAGCCGGTATTTTAGATACCGTTACCGTTCAGGCATCTAATAATAATGGTACAAGCTGGAACACCTTGCAATCATTTATAGGAGACCAGGGCAAGGCTTCAAACTTTGCAGACTTTACTTATAATTTAGCCGCATCTTATAATAACCAGGCCAATGTAAGGGTGCGTTTTGTTTTTGGCGCTAACTGGACCAATGGTGTTGCCATAGATAGTGTACGTTTATCGGGTACTACATCGGCTTCCAGTAATTATGTATGGACGCCTGTTAATGGTAACTCAGGCGGTAATTTATACTTGCCTCCTTATCCTCCGGGTACTGCTTATGCCGGCCAAAATGTTTCCAATATAGTTGTAGCGCCTACGCCTGCTCAATTATCTGCCGGTGATCCATTAGATTTTGAGGCTGCATTAACCCTGGGTAATGGTTGCGTAGCAAAAGATACTATTAGTGTTATAATTGATAACAATATTTGGCTTGGTTATACCGCAGACTGGAATAGTAATACCAATTGGTGCGGTGGTATCCCAATATTTGGAAGTAAGGTTTTTGTTCCTACCACACCTATTGGTGGCAATATGCCAATAATTTACAGCCCAACAACTGGTACCGCAACATCGGTTACTATTGATAATGGCGCAAGTCTTACTATTAATAATGGCGCTGCTTTACAATTAAGAAGAGACCTTGATACCTATGTAGGCGGCACTTTTACCAACAATGGAACGCTGGAAATGATGGGCGATAATGTGTTTACCCAAAACCTGCCCGGCCCCGGAACCATATCACCAATGAATAATCTCACTATTGATTATACCGGTTCATTAAGCGTAATACTGAATGCGCCAATAACCATTACCGGCAGGTTAAAACCTAAGCAGGGAACTTTTTATCTTGGCGAGGATAGCATAACCTTAAAAAGTACAGCAACTTCCACAGCTTACGTAGATACCGTAAAAAGCACGGCTGGTATCACTTATGGCACGGCAGGCCGCTTTGTTGTAGAACGTTATATCAAGTACTACAAAAACTGGAACATGCTGGCATCGCCTACGGCCGAGGCACAAACTATTCGCCAGTCATGGCAGGAAAATGGCGTGAATAATGCCGGCTATGGTACAATTATTACCGGCCCAGCTCCGCTGGGTACCGGCCTTGATGCGGTTTCACCATTGCCTTCAATGAAATGGTACAACCCCAATATTGATACATTTAAGGCGGTAAACAATACCACACTAACAAATACCGATTCATTGGTTAACCGCAATACAGGATATTTCCTTTTTGTACGTGGCGACAGGAGTGTAGGCGTAGGAGGTGCAGGAAATAATACCACTTTAAGAAGCCGTGGTAAATTGTATATAGGCTCTACCGGAGGAACAGCATTACCACCGCCTAATGTAAGTTTTAATGGTTTAACTACTGGTGAATTTGTTTCTATTGCCAATCCATTTGCATCAGTAATAGATCCTACCATAACTACGGCAACAAATTTAAAAAGCGCTTACACGGTTTGGGATCCATCCAACTGGGGAAATTTTGGAGCCGGCGCTTATATTACTTTCACACAATCTGCCGGGTGGATAGGTACACCAACACCTTCGGGTGGATCACCTTACCCATCAGGAGTTTACAAATCCATACAATCGGGCCAGGCTTATTTAATGGAAGTAAATACAGGCGGTGGAAATGTAAGTGTGGGCTTTGAAGAAAACGATAAAAATAACAGTACCATCAATACAGTAACCCGTTTAACCGAAATGCCTCCAGGCTTAGTGATGATGAGTACCATGTTGCATAATAGCGCCGGATTAGTGGCCGATGGTAACCGGGTATCTTTTAACGAAATGTACAGTAACAGCTTAGGTAATGAAGATGCTACTAAGCTCATGAACAGCGGTGAAAACTTTGGCATATTGCAGCAGGGCAAAAAATTAATAATTGACGGACGTAAGCCGGTTGCCGATGCCGATACTATTTTCTATGCTATGAGTGGCTTGCGTATTCAAAATTATATGTTGAGTTTTGAACCCGTTAATCTTGTTGCACCCGGTTTAACTGCTGAATTGATTGACCAGTTCCTCGGTACAAGAACGGCAATTAGTTTAACCGACAGCAGCTTCTATAATTTCTCGGCAACCAATGATCCGGCAAGCAGGGCAATCAATAGGTTTTACCTGGTATTTAAAGCCCCGGCTGCCCCGGTTCCGGTTAAATTTGTATCCATTACGGCAAGCAGAAATACCGACAGAAGCATAAAAGTAAACTGGGCCGTAGTAAACGAAATCAATATAAGCCATTACGAAATTGAGCGCAGCGAAAACGGCATCAACTTTACGGGCATAATAAATGCAGCTGTTGCTAATAATAATAATTACAGCCGGAACGACCTTAGCCCATTGGTATTTGACAACTATTACCGCATAAAAGCCGTTGGCATCAATGGAGATATTACTTATAGCCCAATTGTAAAAGTAGCGCCGGAGAATATTCTGGCTGCAATTACCGTAGTGCCCAACCCTGTAAAAGGTAAACAAATGCAACTGAGATTTACAGGAGTAAGAGAAGGAAAATACAACCTGGTATTACAAAGCGAAGCAGGCCAGCGCATTTACCGTGAAGCAATAAATATTGGCAGCAATTATGAAGTAAAAAATATTAGATTGAAGAAAGCGGTAGCTGCCGGTGCTTATTTTATTAAACTGCAAAACAGTGATAAAGAAACTATTGCAGTTGAAAAACTATTTATTGAGTAATTGATATAAATTAATTTTTGGTGGGTTCTACCCCAAATTCAACCTGCTTTTCGCAAGCCTGCGATAGAGGCAGGTTGAATTTTTTGTTTATTTTTATAAATTATTTTAAAATCAATCATCCATTTGTTCATTAACGCTAACCAATTGAACTTCTTTTTACCTTGCTCAATACATAAGTTTTTATTGAGCGGTTTTGCATTTTTTCTTTTTTTGCAATTACCAGCGCAAACGGTTTTGCTTAATCCAAACGCAGCCGGTGGTTTTGAAAACGGAACAACATTTGCTGCAAACGGCTGGACACAGGTAGCATCTACAAACCCCAACTGGTATGCAGGAAATGCCGCAGTGCCTTTTGCAGGAGCAAGAGAAGCACATATAGGAACCAGCGCAACAAATTTTTCTGGTACTACAACTGCACCTGGCGCCAGGCATTTTTACAGGGATATTGCCATACCTGCTGCAGCAACAAATATTTTTCTCAGTTTTTATTTAAAGTTGCCGTTAGAAGATGCCGGGTATGATTTTTTGAATGTTTACAGCACTACTACTGCCAATACACCAGTAAATGGTACCGTGCCGGGAGCTGGTTATACCCAGGTTTTTTCTTATACTTCACCGGCATTAGCTACTTATTGGGGAATGCAGGGAGTACAGCTTTCCAATGCACTTGCAGGCACTACGGTGCGCCTTGTTTTTAGTTTTATAAATGATGGACCAAACCCCGATGCCTATTTTGCGGTGGATAATATTTCTCTTACTTATGGCGGTTATTGTACTGCTTGGGGCTCTGTTGCAGGTTTTGAAAAAATTTCAAATGTTACACTTACCGGAGCAGGCATTAATAATAATTCCACTTCCAATGCAGGATATGAAAATTTTACTGCCATTGCCGGAAATGTAACTGCCGGACAAACCTATGCTTTCTCAGCATCGGCTGCAACAACATTTGCAGATGACCAGGTATTTGTGTGGATTGATTGTAACCAGGATGGAGATTTTGATGATGCTGGAGAATTGGTTTTTACCAGCGCTGCCCAGGTTTCTCCATGGGCAGGCAATATTAGCATACCACTTACGGCAAATGCAGGCACCACAAAAATGAGGGTGCGCCTTCACGACTCGGTGAATGGAGGCAACAGCACGCCCTGTGGCGGTTCGTTTTATGGGCAGGTAGAAGATTATACTTTAAATATTGCTGCGCCACCGGCATGTTCAGGCGTACCAAACCCCGGTAATACCCTTACCACTCAAAATAACGTGTGCAGCAGCACCAGTTTTACGCTTAGTTTACAAAACAATCCTGGGGTAAGTGGGTTAACTTACCAATGGCAAAGCGCTGCTGATTTTGCTTTTACTACGCCTGTAAACTTAGGTACGGCAATAACACAATCCATTACACAAGTGGTTGCAACTTATTACCGTTGCATTGTAACCTGTGCAGGCAACAATGGAATTTCCAATCCTGTGCTGGTAAATATGGGTTCTGGTTGCCAGTGTGGCGCTTATCCCAATTCTAATTTCAGTAGTGCATTTTTTGAGTATGTTTCCAACGTAAATTTTGCAGGCATCAATAATTCTTCCGGAGGCAACCCCGGTGGGCCGGTAAATTATTTAAATCAAAGCGCAAGCGTGCAGCAAGGCAATAATTATAATTTAAGCGCTACTATTTTTCCTGCAGATAACGACTATGTTTATACATGGATTGACTGGAACCAAAATGGGAGTTTTTTAGATGCTGGCGAACAATATACTTTGGCAGCAGGCACATTTTTTGCCGGTCCGCATACGCTGAATATTACCGTACCATTAACGGCAGTATTGGGTTCAACAAGAATGAGGGTGATGGTAATTTATGATAATGCCCTACCTAATCCATCTATTAATTATAATTACGGAGAGGCAGAAGATTATTGTGTAACAGTTACGGGAACGGCTTTGCCGCCAACTATTAGCGGGCTTTCGGCTACGGAAGTTTGTACAGGCTCATCCTTAATTATTAGTGGCAGTAATTTATCGGGCGCTTCATCTATAACCATTGGCGGTACGCCGGTTGCATCAATAGCTTCCAATACCGGATCAGCCATTACGGTAATTGTTGGCGCAGGCACTACAGGTATTGTAAGTGTTACTACTCCCGGCGGAACCGCAAATAGCGCAGCAACGGTAACAGTGAAAGCAACACCTGCAACGCCTGCTGGGCCTACATCTCCACCTGTATGCCCACCGGGGCCAAATTTTACTATAAACTGGAGCGGCACGCCACCGGTGGGTGAAAACTGGTATTGGCAGGTAACCGCATCAGGTACAAGTACGGCAAACAATGCCAATCCTTATATTGTAAGCGCTCCAGATGTATATTATTTACGCTCTTACAATGGAACCTGCTGGAGCAATGCATCGGCAGCAATTTCGGTGGATTTTGCAAAAGTGCCCGTAGTATCGGCAGAGCCAGATCCAAAAATTATTTGCTCCTCAAATACAACACAACTTTCGGCAAGTGTACTCAATGAAAATATTACCGGCTATAATTTTACGGCTGTTGCCGGAACATATGCGCAGCTTTCGGGCGGTACAGATGTAGATGAAATAGAAAATGACGAAGCCGTTTCTGGCGCTATACCCATAGGCTTTAATTTTAATTATGCCGGCGCTTATTACAACGAAGTATTTGCAAGCTCCAACGGTTTTTTATCTTTTAATTCAAATGTAAGCAGTAGTTTAACCAACGATTTGGCAAATGCCGCAGCAAATATTTCACCAGTTCTTGCAGCCCTTTGGGACAATATGGATGGCATTGATGGCACCGCATCCTATATAACATCGGGCGCAGCGCCCAACCGGATATTTACTTTTGAATGGCGAAACTGGTACTGGGATTGGTTTACGGCTTCCTCCGGAATACCGGTAATTTCTTTTCAGGTAAAATTATACGAAAGCAACGGTGTAATAGAATTTGTGTACAGAACAGAATCCGGTACACTCAATACAGCCGATGGTGCAAGCATTGGTATAACAAGCGCTGCTACAGGTTCCTTCATCTCTTTAAATAACGCAAGCGCCGCTCCCATTGCAAGTACCGTTACTTCAACTAATAATATTGCAGCAAAGCCTGTAAACGGGCAGGTTTATCGTTTTACGCCGCCTGCTTTTGGCTACACCTATTCCTGGACTCCTGCAGCAGGCCTTAGCAATACCAGTATTGCAAACCCGGTTGCAACAGTTAGCGGTGTTCCCGGAAATTATTCTTATACGGTAACAGTTACCAATACAGATGGATGCACCGCTTCCGATATTGCAACCGTTGCCATTACCGGCGCATTAAATGGATTGTATTCTGTTGGCGCATTAAATATTGGCGGTGAGCAAGGCCACTTTAATACATTAAGCGAAGCCGTAGAAGTTTATAATGCCAATTGCGGATTAACAGGCCCGGTAATTTTTGCTTTAACCGATGCCTTGTATAGCGGCAATGAAAGTTTTCCTATACAAATAAATACCAACATTAATGCAAGCGCTGTAAATACGCTTACTATAAAACCACATACTGCTGTAAATGCCAGCATCACAGGCAACAACAGTAAGGCATTAATACAATTAAATGGTGCAGATTACATTATAATTGACGGAAGCAATAACGGAACCAACTCACAAAACCTTTCGTTCAATAATACCAATATTTCCGGCACTGGTTCTATCGTTTGGTTAAATAGTGTAAATGCAACAAATGGCGCAACCAATAATGTGGTGAAAAATTCCATTTTCTCCGGCGCTACAGCAACAGGTTTAAATTGCGGAATAATTTCCAGTGGAAAAGTGTGGGGTTCGGTGGCAGAAGCACAAAACAGCAATAACCTTTACCAGGGCAATAATTTTAATACCATGCTTACGGCCATTGCAGTTGTAGGGCCAACCGGAAATGAAACAGGAACAAAAATTATCAAAAATAATATCGGCTCAACCATTGTTGCCAATAAATTGGGTTTAAGCGGCATTGAACTTTACCAGCAACAGGCCGCATTGGTTGCTCAAAATAATATTGCAGGCATAATAAGTTCAAGCAGCGTTTTTTCACCCGTTTCGGGTATTGCCATTTTTGGCACAAGTTCTGTAAACAGTATAAAAAACAACAGCATTTCCAATATAAGCATGAATGGCCTTTATGGCGCTTGTGGCATTTTGCTTCAATCAAGCACTACAACCGCCGGCGATTCTGTAATCAATAATTTTATATCGGGTATTTATACATCAGGCTTTAATGGCTTTACTGCAAATGATAATGGCAATGGTATTGTGATAAATTTTGGTGGTGCCTATAAAATTTGGAACAATACGGTACGCTTAAATACCAATCAAACTAATACTACAGGCAACCCAGCTGCATTGCTCATTACATCAACGGTGCCATTGCCCAATAGCCTGAGTGTGATGAACAATATTTTTGTAAACGAGCAAACACAATCAGGCCCTCGCTATGCCATTATTTGCCGTGTAGCCAATACGGTATTTTCAAATGCCGCTGCATTTAATTATAATGATTTTTATACAACCGGAACCAACCTTGGCTATCTCAACGGCGCAAACAGAAATAACCTTGCTGCATTGCAGGCAGGTTTTGCAGGAAGCAATGTAAATGCGGTAAACATACAACCCAATTTTATTTCAGCAACCGATCTTCATTTGGATCCTGCAAATAATACCACATTGGATGATCTAGGAATTCCTATTACCAACATTTACACTGATATTGATGCCGACATTAGAAATACGATAATGCCCGATATGGGCGCAGATGAATTCAGCACTTGCAGCGCAACAACAGTTACATGGCTTGGTAAAGCAGATACCGACTGGAGCAATGGCCTTAACTGGTGTTCGGGAGCTGCACCTACCAGTGCACAAAATGTTATTTTGCCACAGGGAACGCCAAACGATCCCGTAATTTTTAATACCATAAACGGTTTTTCTAACAATATTGATTTAAAGGGAACAGCCATTTCCTTAACTATTAATAATGGCGGAAGCCTGGATACAAAAGGTAATTTTAATAACGGCGGAACTTTTACCAACGATGGTACTTTAATTTTAACCGGAACGGGTACACAAAATTTTCCGGGAAATACAGGCACGGTTGCAGAAATGAATAATCTTACCATTAATAAAAGCAATGCTGCAACTGCTTCATTGAATAACGATATAAGTATAAGAGGAGAACTAAAATTAACACAGGGAATTTTAGGATTAAACAATAATGATATTACGCTGCGGTCCACTTTAGCAAGTACGGCTTTTGTTTCTGCCTTAGGCACAAATGCCGCAATAACTTATGGAACAGGCCGCTTTAAAGTAGAAAGGTTTATACAGTATATTAAAAACTGGAATTTGCTGGCTTCACCCACTGCAGAAGCGCAAACAATAAATGCATCCTGGCAAAATAGTGGTACTTATGTTCCCAATTATTTCACCAATATTTCCGGCCCATCGGGCACAGGACTCGATTTTGTTTCACCATTTTATTCTATGAAGTGGTACAGCAACGGCGCTTCACAGGATGCTTATATTAATGTAGCCAATACCACATCAACAGTTGCCGATTCTTTAATCAACCGCTTTACCGGTTACTATTTATTTGTAAGGGGAGACAGGAGCATTGGGCTTGGGGGAACAGGCAGTCCGGTAACTTTGAGCAGCCGGGGAAAACTTTTTACCGGCGATTTATTTATTGCTGCCACAGGAACAGGAACACAATTAAACCCAACAACTGCATATCCTTCGCTTACTGCAGGAAGGTTTATTTCTGTTGCCAACCCATATGCATCCGCAATAGACCCAACGCAAATCATCAAAATAAATTTGAAAGATGCATATACTATTTGGGACCCTACCATGACAGGGAATTATGGGTTGGGGGGGTATATAAGTTTTAACCAAACCGGCGGATGGCTGCCAACACCTGCGCCAACCATGGGCTCGCCATATCCCACCACTACTTATAAAGCCATACAATCGGGCCAGGCTTTTTTAATGGAAGCTAGTGGTGGCATACCAGCAGTTGCATTTAATGAAAGTCAAAAAAATAACAGTACATTAATTACTGCAACACGTTTGCAAGATAATGCAACCGATTTGGTGATGATGAGTGCCATGTTGCAAACCAATGATGGAACAGTTTTGGATGGCAACAGGGTTGTATTTAATGAAATTTATGACAATGCAGTGGGAAATGAAGATGCAACAAAACTCATGAATGTTACCGAAAACTTTGGTGTAATTGTGGCAGTCAAAAATATTATAATTGAAGGCAGGAAACCCGTTGCGGCAGGCGACACTATTTTTTATCATGTAAATAATTTACGCAACCAGGCATATACTTTGAGTTTTACAGCTCAAAATATGGATGTGTTAAATGTTACTGCAGAATTAATAGATAATTTTCTGCAAACAAGAACAGCAGTAAGTTTAACTGGCAATACAGGGTACAATTTTTATGTAACCAATAATTTAGCAAGCCGTGCACCCAACAGGTTTATGCTTGTTTTTAAACCTGGCGTTAATACGGTGCCGGTTACTTTTATAGAGCTGTCCGCCGTTCGCAATTCCAGTGGTTCCATAAAAGTTAACTGGAAAGTGGCCAATGAAACCAATATTGATTTTTATGATGTTGAAAGGAGCAGGGATGGAATTAACTTCAGCAGTATTTTACAATCCGCAGCCAACAACAGCAGTATTTACAGTAAAATTGATTTGCAACCTTTGTCTGCAGATAATTATTACCGGGTAAAAGCTGTGGAACAAAATGCTGTTTTTCTTTATAGTAAGGTGGTAAAGGTTGCTGCAGAAAAAGTATTCATAACCATTTCACCCAATCCAGTAAAAGATAAAAGGCTGTCCATACAATATTCAGGGTTTACTTTTGGGAAATACCTGTTGGCAATAGAAAGTGCCGAAGGAAAAAGGATTTTAGAAGAAAAGTTTGAAATACAAAATACGAATGGTTTTAAAAAGATACATCTTAAGAAGCCAACCGCTGCAGGTATTTATTTTATTAAAATAAAAGATGAAGCTGCAAAAACTTTGGTTACAGAAAGAGTGATTATTGAATAGGGAAGAAGCCCAATAAAACGAGCTTCTTCCCTGTTAATTTATTTTGCTTTTTTTAAAGGTTCTGCATAAGTGATATTTCTGCCTTTAAGGTCAATATCTTTCTTTTTAGCATCTACATCAAGCTCTAAAAGTTTAAGTTGTATTTCTCTTACCTTTTTATTATACGCTTTATCTTCGGCTTCTTTTTGCTCGTCGTATACCTGGTATTGCCCTTTTATGGATAAATAAATTTGCACCATGGGCTCATTTACTACAGGGTTAATCACTTTGTCAAACTGTTTATCGGATACTTTGTCGTAGTAAATGGTTTTATTTTTTTCTGCATAATTATAAGTGGTTTTTGTGGGCTTTTTATCGTTGTAACTACTGTAAGTAGCAGGCATTGCCGTTTTTTGGGCCATGTACTGTTCATACCTTTCAGCAGGATATGCCGAGCCGTTTTTTTCTGCAAGATTTACAAAGCGGGTAAAAATTCCGGCTTGCTCCAGCAGGTTTTTTTTTGCAAGTATAATTTTTAATGCTTCGTTTCTTATTAGGGCCAAAGCGCCTTCCAGGTCATCTACCGAGTATTCTACTTTTACCAAATCATACACTTCGGCTTTAGCGGCTACGGTTATAATCTCGTTTATGTCTGATTGATTTTTAAAGCTAACATGGATATTTTTTTTCATTTCAAAGCCAGTAGGCACTTCGTTATATGTTTTACTGTATTTTTTTTCTGTTACTTCCATTTCGTAAGTGGGTACCATGGTAATGGGATCAATAAATACCTGCAAGGCTCCGGTATTGGATTGCTGTATCATCTTTTTAAAAAAATCGGTGCGGCTTGTCATAGCGGCTTCTACATCTTCAATGGTTTTGCCGGTTTGTGTTAGGCTAAAAATAGCCACATAGCCCGTAGCTTTTACATTGATCATAACGCTGGCTTCCAGTTGCGTGCCATAACTATAGCTGTACACCGCATCGGGGTTGAGGTTTACCGGTTTTTGAATATAGCCGTTAGGGTTGTTGTAAAGAATGTTGCCCGATGCTTCGGCAACGGCATTGCCTGCAATTTGAGCATGGCCCATTGTAAAGCAGGTGCATACTAATGTAACTTGTAGTAAGCATAATTTTTTCATAATAAAAAGTTTTATTTCTTACCTGTACACGCCGGTGAAACTTTCGTTCAAATAAATTTAATAAACTTCGCTTATGAAGGCCAGTAATGAGCTGTCTGCATCTACTGAGGGGTTGATAACATTACTGTAAAGCGGCGTAGTAATATTGCTTTTTTCATCTTTTTGAAGGAGGGTATCTGTTTTAATTAAAGCAATGTTATTGCTTTTTTGCTTTGTGGTTTCAGTAGGGGAAGGAGCTGGCAAAATGAGAACAGGGTTTGCCGTACTGTCTGGTATGATTATTTTATTTACAGCCGGGGCAGGGTTGTTTTTTACAATAGGGTTTTGCTGTTCTTTTTTTTCTGTAGTTAAAAGAAAAATTATTAACCCTGTAATAGCGGCTGCTGCTGCATACCAGCCAAGCCAGTTGGTTTTTTTATTTTGCATTGTTGCGCTATACAACTTTTCCTTAAGTATTGGGTTTAGTGCAGGCACAAGGTTATTTTCTTCCAATGAAACCCTTATCATATTCTTCAGCAGGTTAAACTCCTGTTCATCTGCTGCAATACCGGCAACCAGTAATTTTTCTTCAGGCGTAAGTTCGTGCCATTGCTTTTGCTGTATTATGTCGTCTGCATTCATGCTCATAAAATTTAGTTTTATGGGTAAGTTAATAGCCCTTTATATTCTTTAAGTTCATCTTTTAATTCTTTTAGTAAATAAAATATCCTCGATTTTACCGTTCCTTCAGGTAAATCCAATATCGCAGCAATTTGGGGTACGGTAAGGTTTTCCATAAAGCGCAATACATAAAGTTCTTTCTTGTCTTCGTTTAAAGTTTGGGTGTAGTTATGCAATGCTTTTTTAAAATTTGCCAGGTCGGGGTTTGGGCTGCTATCATTAATGTGTACCACTTTCATTTTTTGAAATTTTATTTTGGTTTCCTGCTTCCGGTATTCGTTTTTGCACATATTGTTGGCAATGCTGTACAGCCAGGTGGCAAAACTTTTGTTTGTATCAAAGGTTTCGGCATTCCTGATAAGCTTTAAAAATAAATCCTGTGTAAAATCTTCGGCCAGTTCTTTGTTTTTCCATAACATTTTATAAAAGAAGCCAAACATTTTTTGGCCATACCTCATGTATATTTCATCAAATGCAGCAGTATTGCCTTTTTGCAATAGGGATAATAACATTTCAGCGCTGCCGTTTTTGATATCTGCCATATCGCTTATTTCAGTTGTTTATAGAGTTCTTCTGAAATTCCGGCCTGCCGGGCAATAAAATCCATTTTTTGCAATAGCCATTTTGCCTGTGGTGCATTTTTATTTTCATAGCTTTTATACAACAGCAAAAATGACGGAAGATAATTTTTGTAGAGCTGCTTTTCATGCCCGGTTAAAATAGTGGCATTGTTTAACCTCTCTTTAGTGAAATCGTTACTAATATGGTTTTTCAATTCAGTAAAATCGCCTGCAGGGTCGAGGCTTACTAAAAGCCCGGTATAATAGGCAACGGGATATTTGGCAATTTCATCTTTTCCTATGGAAAGGCATAAGTAAGTATTGGGTGCAGGGATCACGGGTTCTTCGTAATACATTAGGGTAATGTCTTTTCTTATATTGGTTGCCTGTTGTACCATTGCCAGGGCTACCAGGTCGCCAATGCCACGGGCATAAATTACCGCATTGGTATTGGCCGACATTAAGGTATTGTATTGATATTCGTAAACATTGGGCGGCAGCGGCAAAGCGGCATATAATTTTTGGGCATATTCTGCCAGCATTATTTTATCCCGGGCAATAATGCTGTATTGAATTATGTAGGGATAAACAGCAACTTTATCTTTGGCCAGTTCTAAAGCTTTAAAAACGGTTTCTTTATTTTTTTTACCAGAGTGTATAAAGCTTATGAGGTTGTATTGCCAGCTTTCTTTAATAAAGGATGCAGATGCTTCGGCTAAAAAATTAAGTTCATGGTTTTTTGTATCCGAATCAAATTTTTTGTCTCTTTGGGTATTCAGGTAAAAAGCCAGCCATGCATCGGGGTTGTAGAGGTTTTGTAACCCTTTCTTTTTTAATAATGCTATAGTTGCAGCAGTACCACTTACAGGGTTTTTTGTTTGTTGTTGATTTGTAGATTCCGTTACTGACTGTGCAGGTACCCAAAAGGAAATACCGAGCATAAAAAAAAGTAAAAAATATTTCATACTATTAAGTACAACTATCTGCTAAAAACGTTTAAGAAAATTATTGCTTTTTTTGAAAATTGTTGAAAAGCAACCCTTAGCAACCAATGGTTTCAATAGAATTTTGAATTTTCGGTAACCGGGTTTTGGAATAAACCTGTTGATAAACTTCTTAATTTTACCCGTATGAGCAAAATTATAAACCTTTTTGTAGCTTTTGCAGTATTAATTTTTTTTAATGCCTGTAAAACCGGCAACCAATCGTTAAAATTGCCCCTGGAGCCTACACAACACACAGTTTTATGGGAAATATCCGGTAAAAACCTAAAGCAACCAAGTTATATTTTCGGCACTTTTCACCTTATGTGCAAAGAAGATATTGTATTTAGCGAAAACCTTAAAAAAGCGCTGGCAGGCAGTAAAAAATTATACCTGGAGATGGACCTCGATAATTTAAGCAATACCATGGGCGCTTTATTTTGTATGAATATGAATGGCAATAAAACGCTAAATGAGTTTTATACCCCGGAGGAATACAAGCGTATTGAAACGTATTTTAAGGACAGCCTTAAAATGCCTTTTACTATGTTTAATAAGGTAAAACCTTTGATGCTTGAATCAATGCTTTACCCAAAATTAATGCAATGTAAAACTTTGAGCGGGGTAGAAGAAGGGTTGATGAAACTTTCAAAAGAGCAAAATAAAGAGGTAGAAGGTTTTGAAACCATACAGTTTCAATGTGCCGTGTTTGACAGTGTGCCTTACGAAACCCAGGCAAAAGGTTTATTGCGTACACTTGATAGTATAGCCAGTTATAAAAAAGCGTTTCAGGAAATGCTGAATTTATATAAATCCCAGCAATTGGGTTTATTGGATAGCCTCCTGACTAAGCAAAGTGAAGAAACAGGCGCAAGTATGGACATACTTTTGTATAACCGCAATAAAAACTGGGTGAAACAAATGGAAAAACTGATGCCCAAAGAAAACCTTTTTATAGCTGTAGGCGCCGGGCACCTGCCGGGTAAGCAAGGTGTTTTGCAATTATTACGCAACGAAGGGTATATGGTAAAGCCCATAAAGAATAAATAATTTTTTTACATTAATTATTGAACAACTGCTTTTAATTTGCAGTACAAAAAATCAGGCTAACTATTGTGAGAAAATTTGAAGATACTTACCGGCATAAAGGGCTAAGAAAAAAATTGATAGGCTCTTTAAGGGACAAAGGCATTACCAGCGAAAAAGTTTTGGACGCCATGAACGAAGTTCCCCGGCATTTTTTCCTGGATACAGCGCTGGATAATATTGCTTACGAAGACAGGGCGTTTCCAATTGCCGTAGGGCAAACTATTTCTCAACCCTACACAGTAGCCTATCAAACTTCGCTGCTTGAGGTACAGCCACAGGATAAAATTTTGGAAATTGGTACAGGCAGCATTTACCAGGCAACCGTATTGGCCGAAATGGGTGCAAAGGTTTTTACCATAGAAAGGCAAAAAAAGCTTTTTGAACTTACTCAAAAATTTGTTTTAAAATCCAAATACCCTGGTATAAAATTTTTTTACGGCGATGGCTTTGAAGGCCTCCCTACATTTGCGCCATTTGATAAAGTATTGATTACAGCTGCTGCTCCTTTTATTCCTCCCAGGTTGATTGACCAGTTGAAGATTGGCGGCAAAATGGTATTACCCCTTGAAACGGAACCGGGAAGCCAGCGCATGTTGCGTTTAACAAAAACCGCCGATGGAAAATTTGCAGAAGAGGAATTTGAGCAATTTAAATTTGTGCCCATGCTTAAAGGAAAAAAAAATTAGCATCGTTTAAAGGCTTTGTCAATCAACTGTTACATGGCCTTTGCTAAAAGATATGATTTCATTTATCACTTTGTCATTTCTGTAAATTTTATGATGCCCAAGGCCCTGGGTAATATAAAAACTGGTGTTAACCGGTTTGTCCTCCATAACTTTTTCTACATCTTCCATTGGGGTTATAAAATCTTCGGTATCCTGCACCCATAATATTTTGGCCTTAATATTTTTAATTGCCCTTTTTACACTAAACCATTCTGGCAATTTACCACTTCGTTCCCGAATGGTTTCAATCATAAGTCTTTTAATTTTTTTGTTGCTAATGTTTAAAATAGTATAGGCATTGTCTAATGCCCTTGTAGTTTCTGCGGCTGGCGCTATCAGGGCCAGCACCGTATTTTCCGAATGAATAATTTTTTCTAAAGCCAGGCATGCAGCAAGTCCGCCAAAGGAATGCGCAACATAAATATCAATAGGGCCGTAAGTTTCATTTATTTTTGGTATCATGTTACAATAGTCTAAAGCATTTACCGTTTTACCTTCACTGATGCCATGGGCCGGGGCATCAAATGCCAGTACTTCGTAACCGCTTTGAGAAAATGCCAGCGTAAGTTTTTCAAATTTGTGGATACTGGAACAGAAGCCATGCAGCAGCAGCACTTTGTTTTTACCGGAAGCAGAAACCCTAAACCCGTTAATTCTTATGTTATTCAGCAAAAACGATAAGGGTTCGGCAGTTTCAAAAATTTTTGCTTTGCTGCCTTTGAATTTTTCAGGAGGTGTACAGAAAAGTGTAAAAGCGTAATTTCCACATTTTTTAGGAAATAGGATTGAAAGGAGAATTAATTTATAACGTAAAAAAATATATAGTACTTTTTTTTGTATTTTCATTTTACAAAGTTATCACTTATGAAAATTGTATTAATAGGTTCTGGTAATGTTGCCACAGTTTTGGGAAGGCTGTTTATAAAAAACGGGCATACTATCCAATCTGTAATAAGCCAAAACATTGACCATGCCAAAACCCTTGCAGATGAATTTCTATCTGAATATAACAATTTTTCCAAGCCAATAAATATGGATTGTGATTTGGTGATCATTTCCGTATCGGATTATGGAATTGAAAATATCATTACAGAAATAATAGATAAGCGAAAACCGGTTGTTCATACCTCTGGTTCTGTTTCCAAAGATATTTTAAAAAAATATTCTGATAATTACGGGGTTTTATATCCATTGCAAACCATCCGAAAAGAAATGGAGACAATTCCGCTCATTCCTTTTTTAGTAGATGGTTCCTCAGAAGAAATGACCATATTTTTAGAAAAATTTGCCCAGACAGTTTCTGATAATGTACAAAGGGCAAGCGATGAACAACGCTGTAAAATGCACCTTGCTGCAGTAATTGCCAGCAATTTCAGTAACTATATGTATTGCCTTGCCGAGGAATATTGCATAAATGAAAAAGTAGATTTTAATATATTAAAACCATTGATTCTGGAAACTGCAAACCGGGTACAGCAAAATTCACCATGCAGCTTACAAACCGGCCCGGCTATAAGAAAAGATATCCAAACAATGGACAAGCACCTTCGATTGCTTACTACATATCCAAAGCTGCGTACAACCTACCTGCGTATAACAGATAGCATCATGAACCCTTAATGGTATGGTAAAATAATATTTGTTTGCACCTTGTAAGGATTTTTTAATTTTCCTTTTTCATTCATTGGGTCATCCACATACACCTCAAAGGCGGTACCGGCTTTTTTGCCGGGCTTAATTTCTTTGAGCATATCTTTTAAAGCTGTATAACCTTGTGCGGTTAAATTATAAGGGCCAAAAAAATGGGCCACTAATGCACTGTCGCTTTGGGTTTGTTTGGTAAATACTTTTTTGGGAAGTTTAGCGGGTATTTTATCTACAGGCAACCCAGCTTCAAAAAAATAGGGCGCTTTATTTTTTTGGTACCAGCAAGCCGGGGAACCTTTAAGGCTGAGTTTATTGGTTTTTATTACTTTCGTTAAAATACTATCGAAAATTTTGTTGAACTTTTTGGCCAGTAATTCCTCATTTGCCGCACTATCTTTTACCATTATGTAAATGGCTTTCGAAGTAAAACTATCTATAATATTAATAATAGGTGCTTTTAGGGTTTCATTTTCTTTCTTTTGAACGTTTATTGCAGGTTTGTTTATTGCCAGGCTGCTGTCTGAACTTGCATGTTTTGTATGGTTGTTATTGCCTTTGCAGGACATGATGGCAAATAAATAAGCGGTAAAAATTACCAGCACAAAAATTTGTTTTGTCATTACAAAAATAGTTTTAGTGTTTACCGGGAATACCGCCAAATTAAGCTTTTGTTTGCTTGTTTTTAATAAATAGCATCTTTTATTTTCCTTTATTAGTAATTCCTTTTAGGTTTGCAGGCCGAAATTTGCACTATGTACAAGATTACATTTAAATTTGAACAAAAAGGATTAGCACCTGTTACCCTCGAAAATATTGAGCCCAACCAATCGCTACTTGAAGTTGCATTAAAAAATGATATTGACCTGCACCACAACTGTGGTGGCGTTTGTGCCTGCAGTACCTGCCATCTTTATCTTGAAAAAGGTGAAGAGTTTGTAGAAGAACTTAGTGATGGTGAAGAGGATTTTATTGACAGGGCAGTAAATCCAAGGTTAAATTCACGCCTGGGCTGCCAATGTGTATTATTAGAAAATGAAGAAGGGGAAATAGAAGTTACCCTGCCGGATCAAACACAATTTTTAGGTGAATAATAGGAACCCTTATGCTGGTTTCATTTCATTTGCTTGTAGCATATTCAAAAAATTATTATGACATTTGAACCGCCAATTTACTGGAACGATTATGAAGATATTGCCCAAAAACTCTATGAGCGCTTTGGCGATGAATTCAACGAAGGGAAAATTTACCGTATCCGTTTTACCGACCTGCATAAATGGGTTATGGAAATTCCTCATTTTAAAGGCAAGCCCGAAGAAAGCAACGAAGGCCACCTTGAATTGATCCAAAGCACATGGGTGTATGAATGGCGGGATCAGCAAAAATAATTTTTGTATGAATGTACTATCCGGGTTTAAAAAAATACAGGTTTTTGTGCTGGATGTTGATGGCGTTTTAACAAACGGTAACCTGTTATTGCTGGATGATGGCCAAATGGCCCGGGTAATGAATATTAAAGACGGGTATGCCATGCAGCTTGCCATTAAAAAAGGCTACCACATTTTAGTTATTTCCGGGGGAAAATCTGCAGCCGTTAAAACGAGATTAAACCTTTTGGGCATTTCAGATGTTCATATTGGCGTGGAAGATAAACTCCAGGTATTAAAAAATTATATTTCCCAAAATTCTTTTTCTAAAGAGCAGGTTTTGTTTATGGGAGACGACCTGCCCGATTTTGAAGCCATGCAATTTGCCGGGATGGCATGTTGCCCTGCAGATGCCACTGCCGAAATAAAAGCACAGGCGCAGTATATTTCTCCTTTCAATGGCGGCCAGGGATGCGTAAGGGACGTTATTGAAAAAGTACTAAAGCTCAATGGGCAATGGGTACATAGCAATGGCACTTCATCTATTTAGAATCTTTACCGGCAATTCATTCCTTAATAGTTATTTCAGCCCTTGTTCTTTACATTTGTAATGCATGAAATTACTCACAGCATTTTTTCAACTGGCCAGGTGGCCAAACTTATTTTTTATTGCGCTTACACAATGCCTTTACTATGGTTGCCTGTTTAAAGCAGTAGCGCCGGCATATAGTTTGCGTGCAGATTTGTTCCTGTTCCTGCTGTTGGTTTTTGCATCGGTTTTAATTGCCGCAGCCGGCTATATCATCAACGATTATTTTGATCAGCAAATTGATAAAATAAATAAACCCCAAAAAGTAGTGGTAGGCAGAATTATTCACCGCCGATGGGTTATCCTTTGGCATTGGGTATTATCTGTAGCCGGCATCGGCATAAGTTTTTATATAAGTTACAAAACCGGTAAATGGATTATTGGCTGGGCAAATTTAGCTTCTTCTTTGCTGCTTTGGTTTTATTCAACCACTTTTAAAAAAAAGCTGCTGATAGGTAATGTAATTATTTCGGCGCTTTCTGCATGGGTAATTTTGGTAGTGTATTTTTTTGTGGGTGCAGGGTTTAACCAATGGTACCAGGGAGAAAATTTTATAAATTTTCAACGTTTTTTTAAGTTTACCACTGTTTATGCAGGCTTTGCATTTATTACTTCACTCATTCGGGAAGCGGTAAAAGACCTGGAAGATATGGAAGGCGACAGGCAATATAACTGCCGTACCATGCCCATTGTTTGGGGCGTTCCTGCATCTAAAGTGTATGTTGGCGTATGGTTAATTGTATGCATGGCTGCATTAATTATCCTTCAATTATATACCTGGCAATCCGGCATGAGGGAAATGTTGTTATTTATTGCCCTGTTTTTATTATTGCCATTAGTATTTATACTTAAAGGATTATTTAAAGCAGAAAAGGCAGCAGCTTACCATAAATTGAGCACATTAATTAAACTGGTAATGCTCACCGGCATTTTATCTATGCTGTTTTTTCTTTTATACCGTTAATAAATTATGCAAAAAATAATACTGGCATCGCAATCGCCCCGCCGCAAACAATTGCTGCAATGGGCAGAGCAACCCTTTGATGTAATAATTAGTGAAACGGATGAATCCTATAACACCGGCGATAGTTTCAGCAATATTGCCATACATATAGCACGCAATAAGGCAAGAGCCGTACTGGAAAAAACGGGTACTTCTTTACCCATACTTGCAGCAGATACCATCGTAATTTGTAACAACCTAATTATTGGAAAGCCAAAAGATAATAACGAAGCCATTGATTTTTTAAAGCAACTTTCGGGCAATACACATTCGGTTATTACGGGTGTGGTAATACTCCAGGGCAATAATGAAAAGTATTTTGCCGATGAAACAAGGGTAACTTTTCATGAACTAAGCAATGATCAAATAAATTTTTATGTAGAAAAATATAAGCCTTATGATAAAGCCGGCGCTTATGCCATACAGGAGTGGATAGGCGTGGTAGGTATAAAAAAAATTGAAGGCGATTTTTATAATGTAATGGGCTTGCCGGTAAGCAGGGCAATAAAATTGCTACATGAATTTTTTTCCTAACGGGCCTTTCGTAACTTCCCGTAAATCTTTTCCGTATGACCGAGCAACTCCTCCAGTTCATCTGGCAATTCCGGTATTTTAATTTGCAGCAACTGGCAACAACCCAAAACGAAATTTTGCAAATTATCCATTCCGGCAACCATAATACAAACCAGGGTCCCGATTTTTTAAATGCCAAAATAAAAGTGGGCAATACGCTTCTTGCCGGTAGCATTGAGTTGCACTTAAAGGCGACAGACTGGATAAACCATAAACACAGCACTGATAAAAATTATAACAATGTAATCCTTCATGTGGTTTGGCAAAACGATAAAAATATCGGCCTTCCTTTTCCTGTGCTGGAATTGCAGAACAGGGTTTCCGTCCTTTTGTTGAAAAAGTATGCAGGTATAATGGATACAAAATCATTTATTCCCTGCGAAAAGCATATTGGCGCACTGCCTGCCCTCACCATAAGTTCCTGGAAAGACAGGGCTGCAGCAGAAAGGATGCAGCAAAAAGCAGCTTATATCCAATCTTTATTGCAGCAAAATAATAATCATTGGGAAGAAACTTTTTGGTGGCTGCTGGCACGCAATTTCGGATTGCCCCAAAATGCAGATGCATTTGAGGCAGTTGCAAAATCATTGCCTATTACTATTTTGGCAAAGCATAAAAACCAGTTGATTCAGACTGAGGCTTTACTGCTGGGCCAGGCAGGGTTATTAAACGAAGACTTTGCGGAACACTATCCAAAAATGCTAAAAAAAGAATATTTATTTCTCCAAAAAAAATATCAATTACCCGCCATTCACATCCCGGTAAATTTTTTACGCATGCGGCCGGCCAATTTTCCTACAGTAAGGCTGGCACAACTGGCAGCGCTCATCCACAGCAGCGTACACCTGTTCTCAAAAATAAAAGAAACCACATCTTTAAAAGAGATTATTAAGCTGTTGCAATGCACTGCCAACGATTACTGGAATTACCATTATCGTTTTGAAAAGGAAACAACAGTAAAACCCAAATCACCCGGAAAACAAATGTCGGGCATCCTTTTATTAAATACCGTTATACCTGTATTGTATACTTATGGGCTGCTGAATAAAAAAGAGGAATATAAAACCCGTGCCATTTTATTTGCAGAAAGTATTGCGCCAGAAAAAAATTCAATTACTGCAAACTTCGGTCATTTGGGTATTACCTGCCTTAATGCTTACGATTCGCAGGCGCTTATTTACTGGAAAAAAAATTATTGCACTGAAAAACGTTGCCTGCAATGCAGCATAGGTAATAAAATATTAAAGCCGGAAAAAGGTTAACCCCAATGATAAACCACTACCAACTCAATATCAGGATGAAGGCTTTTTACAACCGGGCAATTATCGCCAATTTGCTGTAATACTTTTTGGTTATGCTCAGCAATGTTGCCGGGCAAATAAAGATAAATTTCAATTTTACCAATTCTTCTTGGGTTGGCCAGCATGTGTTTGGTAACTTCCAGTTTTGTGCCGCTAAGTTCTACGGCCATATCCTGTGCACGAATGCCCATTGTAGTTATCATGCAGGTGGCCAAAGCCACACAAACCGTATCCGTTGGGCTAAAGCGTTCACCCTTTCCAAGGTTATCGGTAGGGGCATCGGTTTCTATTACTGTACCACTTTGTACATGGGTGCATTTGCAGCGTAAATGGCCGGTGTATTCAATATTTGCAGTCATTTATTATATATTTTAAACGTTAAAAATGTCTATAAAGCAATTAAGAATTGTTATAATGCTATAACTTACAAAAAGGCCGTTATTTTTGTGTAAATTTACTTAAGTAAATCCCATTCATGAAGAAATTATTTTTATTGCTAATGAGTTTTGCCCTGGTACTGGGCGTTTGTGCCCAGGAAAATACCGAACCTAAAAAATCAAAAAAGGAAAAGCGCAAAGAAGAAAAGCAAAAACGCATCAACGAAATCATAAGGCAGGAAGAAGAAGGAATAATAACCTATAGAAAACATTTTGTTTTTGGCGCCAAGCTTACTACGGATGGTTATGGTGGATTTTTTGAAAAAGCCCGGGCAAAAACTTTGAAAAAAGGAATGCTTTACCAACTGGAGATTACCGAGCGCAAACACCCAAAGGAAGAGAAAATTCAATCGGCAATTGCCTATAACTCATACCCATTTGTTTTTGGAAAAATGAATTTCTTTTATCCGGTAAAATTGGGAGTGCAGCAACAAATATTGCTGGGCAATAAAAGCAATAAAAACGGCGTGTCCATTACCGGGAATTTTGGTGGCGGTATTACTTTAGGTTTATTGCGCCCTTATGAAGTGCAAATACAGGATTCGCTGGGCCAACTTAAATATATAACTTATGAGACAGACAGCCTGGCTTATGCAGATGCCTATTTGCATGGAGCCATTATTTCGGGGCCATCTTTGGGCCGTGGCTGGAGCAAATTAAAATTAAGGCCGGGAGTATATGCAAAAGCAGCAGTGAGGTTCGATTACGGGCAATACAATGAAATGGTGAATGCATTGGAAATAGGCATTGCCGGTGAGTTTTATGCAAAAAAAATCCCACAAATGGTTTATAACAAGCAAAAGCAATTTTTCTTTTCAGCTTTTGTAGCAATTGTTTTGGGAAAAAGGAAATAAATAAAGTATAACCGTAAATTAAAACTAAGGTTTTAACCAGTAATAAAATATGAGTTGCAATACAGGGATAATAGAAAATGTACCCAGTGAAGAAAAAATTAAAAAACCATCATGGTTAAGGGTGCGGTTGCCAATTGGTGAAGAATATAAGCATGTAAGGAGCCTGGTAGATACGCATAAACTGCATACCATTTGCGAAAGCGGAAATTGCCCCAATATGGGTGAATGCTGGGGCGCAGGTACTGCAACATTTATGATACTGGGCAATATTTGCACCCGTAGTTGTGGGTTTTGCGCCGTGGCAACAGGAAGGCCGCTTGCAGCCGATTGGAACGAACCACAACGTGTTGCCGAAGCTATTCATTTAATGAAAGTAAAACATGCAGTTATAACATCTGTTGACAGGGATGATTTAAAAGATGGAGGCAGCGCTATTTGGTATAATACAATTAAAGCTGTAAAAAACTTAAACCCCGAAACTACTTTAGAAACCCTGATACCCGACTTTAAAGGAAATAAGGACCAAATAAAGTGTGTGGCCGATGCAGCTCCGGAAGTAGTAAGCCATAATATTGAAACTACAGAACGCCTCACCAGGCAGGTGAGGATACAAGCTAAATACCGCAGGAGCCTCGATGTGCTGGAAACACTCAGGTCATTGGGTATGCGTACCAAAAGCGGTATAATGCTGGGCCTGGGAGAAACCCGGGAAGAAGTAGTGCAAACTTTAAAAGATTTAAATAATAGCGGTGTAAACGTAGTTACACTTGGGCAATATTTACAGCCTACCAAAAAGCATTTAGCCGTTCAGCGTTTTGTACACCCCGATGAATTTAAAGAATACCGTAATATAGGCTATAAACTTGGGCTCGATTTTGTGGAAAGCGGCCCATTGGTACGCTCCAGCTACCATAGCGAGAAACATGTTATTGCCGGGTATGGCAGGCAGCAATGGCTTAGCGAACAGTAATCGTTGAAGTTTTTCTTACGCCATTCCGTTTACTTATCTTTGCGCCTGTTTATGAAATACGATAGCGAAATCAACAGGCGAAAAACCTTTGCCATCATTAGTCACCCCGATGCCGGTAAAACCACACTCACCGAAAAATTACTTTTGTTTGGCGGAGCCATTCAAACCGCAGGTGCCGTTAAAAGCAATAAAATAAAAAAACATGCTACCAGCGATTTTATGGAAATTGAAAGGCAGCGTGGCATTTCTGTTGCTACCAGCGTAATGTCGTTTGAGTATAAAAATTTTTTGGTAAACCTGCTGGATACTCCAGGCCACAAAGACTTTGCCGAAGATACCTTTCGAACGCTTACTGCTGTGGACAGCGTGGTGCTGGTAGTGGACAGTGTAAATGGAGTGGAAGAACAAACCCGCCGGCTTATGGAAGTTATCAGCATGCGCAAAACACCGGTTATTGTTTTTATCAATAAAATGGACCGGGATGGCAAAAACAGATTTGAACTATTGGAAGAAATTGAAAAAGAACTAAAAATCCAGTTGCACCCAATGACCTGGCCCATTAACAGCGGTAAAGATTTTAAAGGCGTTTATAATATCCATGAAAAAAACCTTGTACTGTTTACCGCAGGTACAAAAGCCGTTGCAGCAGACCAAATAAAAATTGAAGAACTTTCAGAAAATATTTTAAACAAAAAGATTGGGGAAAAAGATGCGGCTGCATTAAGAGAAGATGTAGAACTGGTAAGTGGAGTTTACGGTGAACTTAATACACCCGAATACCTTGCAGGAAATATTGCACCGGTATTTTTTGGCAGCGCTGTAAATAATTTTGGCGTTAAAGAAATGCTCGAAACTTTTATTCGCATTGCACCTACACCCAGGCCAAGGCAAACCAATAAAAGAGAGGTAGCGCCATCTGAAGAAAAATTCAGCGGATTTGTTTTTAAAATACACGCCAACCTCGATCCCAGGCACAGGGACAGGATAGCTTTTTTAAGAGTGTGCAGCGGAAAATTTGAACGCAATACCTATTACCACCATGTACGGCTCAATAAAGATTTTAGGTTTAGTAACCCCTATTCTTTTATGGCCAGGCAAAAAGAAGTTATAGAAGATGCCTATCCCGGCGATGTGGTAGGCTTGTTTGATACGGGAAATTTTAAAATTGGCGACACGCTCAGCCAGGGCGAAGATTTTTTTTACACTGGCATACCCAGCTTTTCGCCTGAAATATTTAAAGAAGTGGTAAATAAAGATCCCATGAAAACCAAACAACTGGAAAAAGGACTGCTGCAACTTACCGATGAAGGCGTAGCCCAGTTGTTTACCCAATTTTCGGGCAATAAAAAAATTATTGGTTGCGTGGGCGAATTACAGTTTGAAGTAATTCAATACCGGCTGCTGCAGGAGTATGGCGCATCTGTACAAATGAATAACCTGCCTTTTTATAAAGCCTGCTGGATTACTTCCAAAAGCCCGGAAAAGCTGGATGAATATACAAAATACAAACAGGCCAATATTGCCGAAGATAAAGATGGCCACCTCGTATATCTTGCCCAAAGCGAATGGTTTTTAAATACAGAACGCAGCAATAACCCCGATATAGAATTTCACTATAGCAGCGAAATTCACAAATAAATGCAATTGTGAATTAATTGAGTAGGCAGTAAAAATTTATCGGCCTTAAATTTGCTGTTTAAGTAATGTAAGGCTGAATAAACGGCCTGTTAACCTCTATAATTTATGAAATATTTCATCTTTGCTGCATTGCTTTTTGTAATGCTTCCTGCATCTGCACAATTAAAAGCAACTGCCCGTTGTCCGGAAATGCTTGTAGATATTTTAGATGGGCATATAAACAGGGTTTCCCCCAAATTTACTGCTGGTGAAATTAAAAAAGTATTTCCCTGCTATACCAGCGAAATAGAAAAAACAGACAGCATGGCCTGTGCAGGTGTTTTTATTAAAGATAAGGGCTTATCGTTTTTTACCGACAGGAATTATATTGAAATAACTGATGTATATAAAGGCAAAATGGAACCTGCAGTAATGGGCGCACCAAGAGGCAGCCTGTTTAAATTTTTGGGCAACGCATCCATAAAAGATGATAGTTGGGATGCTTTTATTACCAGGTATGGAACTCTTATTTTATATTACAATACTACCGGTAAAGTAAATAAAATTCAAATGAGCAGCAGGGCTGCAGATTATATTAAGTTGTGTAATTAAGTCTTCTAAACTCCGGTATAGTTTTGCGGCGTAATACTTTTTAATTCTTTTTTTATTGCAGCGCTTACTTTTAGCTTTGCAATAAATTGATGAATGGATTTTTTATCCACCACCTTTTTTCCCCTGGTTAATTCTTTAAGCGCTTCATAAGGTTGCGGATAGTTTTCCCTGCGTAAAACGGTTTGAATGGCTTCGGCCACCACAGCCCAGTTGGCTTCAAGGTCGGCATGTAATTTTGCCTCGTTTAAAATGAGTTTGTTTAAACCTTTTTCAATAGATCGAATGGCAATACTGGTATGGGCAACGGGTACGCCAACATTTCTTAAAACCGTACTGTCGGTTAAATCCCTTTGTAATCTGGATATGGGAAGCTTGGCCGAAAGGTGCTCCAACATTGCATTGGCCAATCCAAGGTTACCTTCTGCATTTTCAAAATCAATGGGGTTCACTTTGTGGGGCATTGCACTACTGCCTACTTCATTTTTTTTTGTTTTTTGTTTAAAATAATCCATGCTGATGTATTGCCAAATATCCCGGCACAAATCAATTAAAATGGTATTGATGCGTTTAATGGCATCAAAATGTGCGGCAAGTGTATCGTAATGCTCTATTTGGGTACTGTATTGCTGCCGCTGCAAACCCAGTTTATTTTCCAAAAAATCGTTGGCAAATTTTATCCAGTTATATTTTGGATAAGCCACATGGTGGGCATTAAAATTTCCGGTAGCACCGCCAAATTTTCCCATAAAAGGGATATAGCTAAAAAGCTGTACCTGGTTTTCCAGCCGTTCTGCAAATACCATCATTTCTTTTCCCAGCCTTGTTGGCGAAGCTGGTTGTCCATGCGTTCTTGCAAGCATAGGAATGTTTTTCCAGGCGGATGCAAGTTTTATAATATGTTGCTGAAGGTTCAAAACATCTGGCAGGTATTGTTGTTCAATAGCATCTTTCCATAGTAAGGGGAAAGCCGTATTGTTAATATCCTGCGATGTAAGGCCAAAATGCACCCACTCTTTTATGTTTTCTTCTCCTAGCTGTTCCAGCTTTTCTTTAATAAAATATTCTACTGCTTTTACATCATGGTTGGTGATTGTTTCCGTTTGCTTTATTTTTTGCGCATCTTCCTCACTAAAAGATTCGGCACAATGGGTTAATGCCGTTTTGGTTTTGGGATTTAGTTTAAAAAATTTTTTTTCCGATAAAAACAAAAAATAGGCTACCTCCACTTTTACACGGTACTTCATTAAGGCATATTCCGAAAAATACTCCTTTAATTGGATGCTGTTTTTATGATAGCGGCCATCAATTGGCGAAATAGCAGTAAGTGGCGTTAATTGCATATAGTAATAAGAAGTAAATTTGCACAAATTTAAATGAAAGCAGTTGGACAGAAAAATAAGGATAGGCGCTGTAAGTTACCTCAATACAAAGCCTCTTTTATATGGATTTGAAAAAGGGTTGCTGGATACAGAAACATCAATAATAACCGATTACCCGGCTGCCCTGGCAGAAAAATTGTTGCATGACGATATTGATGTGGGCCTTATACCGGCAGCAATTTTACCGGCGCTTAAAGAGCGGCATATCATATCAGAATTTTGTATAGCTGCAAGTAAACCAGTGGCAAGTGTGTGTATTTTTAGCGAGGTACCCATTACCGCAGTAAAAGAAATTTATTTAGATTACCAAAGCCGTACTTCGGTGGCGCTGGCAAAAATTTTAGTAAAGCAATACTGGAAAATTACGCCTAAATATATAACGACGCATGAAGGGTACGAACAAAAATTTGGGCACACAACTGCTGCATTGATCATTGGGGACAGGGCGCTCAATAAATTATCATCGGTGCCTTATGTTTACGACCTTGCAGAAGCGTGGCAGCTCATGACAGGCCTGCCCTTTGTTTTTGCCGTGTGGGCCGCCAATAAGCAATTACCATCAGCATTTATTCATACGTTTAATGAAACAACAGGAATGGGTTTAAAGCATATTCCCGAAATTATTGCCGCAAACCCTTTTGAAGCTTACAACCTGCATACCTATTTTACTCAAAATATAGATTACAGGATGGATGAAGCAAAAATGCAGGGTTTGCAATTATTTTTAGAAATGTTGTAATTGGGTTACCTCAGCAAAATAACATTACCTTTTCTTGAAAAAGGCCCGCAACCTGTTTTTCCGCTAATTTGGAACACATAAGCGCCTGCATCAGCAGGCTGGCCTTGAAATTTACCGTTCCAGCAATTTGCAGGGTCGTTGGTTTCAAAAACCTTATTGCCAAAGCGGTTAAAAATCACAAACCTGAATTCGGAAATAGAAGTAAATCCCCATTTTTTGATACCGAAACATTCGTTTCTGCCATCGTCATTGGGTGTAAAAGCGCTGGGTAGCTGGTAATCATTAATATTAATGGCTATCCTGTTTACCAAAATACTGTCCTTATTGGTACAGCCATTTTCATCTTTACCGGTTACCACATACATAGTGCTGTTGCTTGGATGCGCTATGGTGGCCGGGGAATTATTGCTGCTTAAAGTACCGGCAGGTTGCCAGGTATAAGATGAAGCGCCGTTGGCAAATAAAACGGCAGTTAATGTAGCGCAGGAAATATCGTTGGATTTAGTTACAGTAATATTGGGTAAAGCAATTACCCTTACTGTTACAGTGAAGATGCTATCCTTATTACAATTTAAATCGGTAAGGGTAAGTTGAAAATTTTGCGTAGCAGGTGGGTTGGCAATTGGGTTTATACTATTAAGATTACTCAAATAGGGCGAAGGAGCCCAGGTATATTTTACGCCATTTATACCATTTGCACCATCTAATGTTACGGAACCATTTAAACAAAATTCTTTCTCTGGTGGCTGAAGAAATGTCTTTGGGTTGGTTACTAAAATGGCTACGCTGTCTCTATTGCTGCATCCATTGCTACCGGTTCCTGAAACATACAATACATGGTTCCCAGCCGGGCCGTTAAAAACAGGGTTTGCCGTATTGGGGTTATTTAAATTGCCTGATGGGCTCCAGGTATAGGATATTGCACCGGTTACGGAAAGTGTAACGGCTTGATTGTTGCAAATACTTGTATCGGCATTGGCTTTAACTACTGGCGGAATTTTAACAGTAATAACAATAGTATCTTTTCCTGTGCAATTACTGGCGCTTGTTCCGGTTACATAATAAGTGTAGGTGCCGGCTGCAATAAACGAAAATATAGGATTGGCAATATTTGGATTATTTAAACCTGTTGCCGGGCTCCATGAGTAGGTTGAAGCGCCTGTGGTAGATAAAATAATTGGTTTATTTGGGCATACCGCTGTATCCACAATACTATTTATGGGAAGCGTTCCACTTATAGCAATGTTTACAGTATCTTTTGCAATGCATCCATTTGCTGCGGTGCCGGTTACATAAAAAACATAATTACCCATGGCTCCCGAAAAAACCGGGTTTGAAATATTTGGATTGTTTAATCCGGCTGCAGGGCTCCAGGAGTAAGTGGCAGCGCCGGTTGTTGTTAATACAATTGTGTTGTTTATACAAGCAGATGTATCATTAAGTGTTTTTACATTGGGCAGGGCTTTTATGCTCACCAAAACGGTATCTTTTGCAATACAGCCAAGTGCATTTACCCCAGTTACAATGTATTGCTGTGTAGCTAAAGGGCCAGCAACAGGATTGGCAATATTGGGATTGTTTAAACCGGTTGGCGGACTCCAGGTATAAGTTACTGCGCCCGATGCACTAAGTGGTACAGATTGATTTTTACAAATTGCCGTATCAATGGATGCGGTAATATCGGGGTTGTCAATAAAAACAGTAACGCTATCATGCCTTATGGTAATGGCTGCAAATGAAATATCATCCAATGCAAAATCATTGCCTTGCACCAAAATATTTTTATTGATAATGGAAATATTTGCCGTGGTATTGTTGCCGGAGTTCCAAGTAGTACGAAATTTTGCCCAGGTACAGGTGGGAAGGCTGGCCGTAATAGGGCTACCAATAGCATTTCCGTTTATAGAAAATTGCAGCTGTGCCGGGTTGATGGCCCCTAATGCCTGTATCCAGGTAGAAAAGGAATAATTGGTATTTGGCGTAACGGTAATTGTTTTTTTCCAAACTTCAAGGTTTGGGGTTGGCGATCCGTTTACGAGTAACATATTACCGCTGCCGCTTGTATGGTCTATGCAATTGCTCAGTGCAGCATTCCATGTTTGTGGATTGTTGCCAACATAATATTCGCCTTCGGTAGTGTTGGTACCTGCGTAAATATATTGCGAAGTAAAACCAGTATTACCCAATGAAAAATTACCGTTGTTAATAAGGTTATTGCCTATTACAGATGCATTGAGATAATAAGTGGTAGTTTGAGATGGGGTTGCCACCGGGTTTTGAATTGTTATACTGCTTAAGCCTGCAGCAGGCCACCAGCAATATTCCTCAGAAGCCTGCGCCTGCAGGCTTAATGAAGCTCCCGGGCAAATAGTGGTATTGTTGGTTACCACTAATGGGGTTGAATTGATGACAGAAACATTAATGGATTTTATAACTGTATCCATGCAGGTTCCGGTATTTTGTACCAGTTGAACGTTGTAGGTGCCTGCGGTGCCATAAGTATGGTTAGCAAGTGTTGACCCGTTGCTGGTAGCGCCATCTCCAAAATCCCATTCAATACCTGTGCTACCCTGGGTAAGGCAACTGAATGTAAGGTTATTGGGGTTGCAAATATTTTGTGTAAAGCTAAAGTCCTGGTGGCTGCTGCAGGCTGGTAAAACAATTACGCATGAGTCTGCAATAAAGTTGCATTGCGGTACTGTAGCATTAATGGATGCGGCGCCTGCAAGGGTTCCGTTAAATGCAGCATTGCCCTGCTTGTTCAGCAGGTTGTCAAAAATATAATATGCCATCAGGCCCGTTTGCGTGCCAGGCGAGGGAAGTGAGCTGTTCATGTATTGCTGAATTTGCGCCTGGGTTCGGGCTACATTCCAAATGCGGATTTCGTTCATATAGCCATAATGTTGATAATTGGGACCGGGTGATGTCGCTCCTTCTCCAATAGTTGTTAGAAAATCATTTGTTATTAGATTACCAGTACATGAAATACTACTCATAAGAAAACCATTTCGGTAGAATTTTAATATTGTACCATCATATACCATTGCCACATGGTAAACTTTATCTTTATTTGGCATACAAGTAACGGGTGTATTTTTATAACCATTTGTAGTTGTAATTTCCGCAGTATAGGGCATTAATGAATAATTCACATCAGATGGCCCGGTATGTTTCGATACAAGTTTGCCAAAACCAGTATTACCCCATGCACTATTAACATTTACTAATGCTTCTACAGTAAGTTGATCGCCATTAACGTCAATATCTCCTATGGTAACATTGGAAGAATAGGAGGGAGTTTCAAGCCAGTTATTGCAGGTTAAAACAGAGTTACAGGATGACAATGCCGAAATTTCATCTGCATTTAATACCTTGTGATATAGTCTTACCTCATCCATCTTCCCTTTATAAAAATCACCAAAGGCATCTCCCTTTTTGCCAATTGCAATTTTTGATGCCGGCCCGTCTTGTAAAATAAAAAAGGTTTGCGTTAAATCCTGATCTTCTAAAACACCATTTACATACAAATGCCAAATACCGTTTTTATAAGTAACAATAATATTGTACCAGCAAGGGTTTGTAGTGAATAAGGTGCTGCCATTTACAACATGCGTGGCAGAGTATCCACTCATTGCATTATAATTGAAAACATAAGTGCCGTAATTCCATTGCGATGCATTAAAATTTGGGTTAGCTGGAGATTTTACCACTATTGCCTGTGCAGGCCAGGCATTTCCGGCATCGGGTAATACATCTACCGAAATAGTAAAAGAATCCTGGGGTGAAAAATTATACAAATTAGAATAAGGAAGTTGAATGTATGAGGTACTTCCATCAAAATAATAAGCTGCATTTGTCTGGCCAAATTTATCTGATGTGAGTGATGCATTGTTTACTGTTCCATTAATGTTATTTCCACTTGCATCTGAAGCGGTTCCGCTAAAGGGATAATAGGCTACCAATCCATTACTAAGATTTACCTGAGAAAAAGAAAATTGACAACAAATGCAAAGAAAAATAAATAGAGCAAAATTTCTCATATAAAGGCTTTGGCAGAATTAAAAAAACGGGTATATTCTTTAAAATAAAGATAAGGATTTTGGATTATTTGCCCGAAAATCTTTTTAGTACAGATTCTATAACGGGCTTTACATCTGGCGAAATATTCCTAAAATATACGGCTGCAATAAACAAGAGGCCAAAAAGGGCCGAACTGCCAACCATAGTAACCAGGCCGGTATTATTGTTAAAAACCAAATGAGTTATAAAATAGGCAAGGGCAGCAAATAGCAATACTTCAATAGTTTTGGACGTAAAGGGTTGCAGACGAAATTTTTTCCATAAAAACCAAATGCGTACCAGGTTGTAAAAAATAAAGGAGATAAGGTTGCTTAATGCCGGGCCAATAATACCAAATTTTACAGTAAGCGTGTAACTTAGCGGAATAATTAAAGCCGTAAGTAAAAGGCTTGTCCATAGTTCAAAGCGCCAGTAAGTGGAAGTGCCAATTATCTGGCTGTTTACCCCGGTGCCCATTTCTATTATAGTTACTAAACCCATAATAAAGAAAACCCATTTACCAATCAGGTACTCCGGGTTGATATTAAAAAAGGAAATTGCATTGGAAAAATTTATCCAAATAAGTATAAAAACAAAAAGCGAAAAACAAAGCAGGTTAATGGAAGATCGCTGATAGATTCTGCCTATTTCTTTTGTATCCTTATCTTTCCATGCACGGGATAAAATAGGGATGGTAATGGCCACAATACTCCTGAAAGGCGCCTGCATAATGGATGCCAGGTAAGTGGCAAAGGCAAAAAAAGCGGCATTTTCCAGGTTTATTTTTGATGCAAGCACAAGGCTGTCAATACTGGAACGCAGCACGCCTACAAAAACCACCAGGCTGGTAAAAGCCAATATGGCTATAATCTTTTTCCTGAATTTTTTGGTTACCCTGCTGGTAGCAAAGCTTACCCAAAGTTTTTTTTCACGGTATAAAATAAAGGCCAGTACAATAAATATTACCAGAAACTGCAAGGTAAACAATTGCATAAAACTGCGAAAGCTGATAATACCCGCAATTTTTAAAACTATAATTACAAGTGTATAAAAACGCACCAGCGTTTCTTTTAAAAAGCTGGTGAGTACACCCTTACCAAAACTATAGGAGTAGGCCTCCAGCACCTGGAAAAGCAGGATGCAGAAACCCATGGGAATAATGTAATAAAAATACTCCACCAATAAAGGTGAATTTTCGCTGAATTTTCGGATTACCAGCGGTTTTAAAATATATAAAATAGACGACATGGCAATAAAGCCAAACAATGCAACCTTTAAAGCAAGGCCAAGCATATCGTTTTTTTGCGGCGCCAGGTTGTCTTCGTAATAAGGAAAAAACTTGTATAAAAAAGAGGTTACCCCAAGTGCAGATAAGCCGCAAACCAGCATACTCAGCTCCCTTAACGATGTAGTAAGGCCGTATTGTGCAGCCGAAAACCAATGTAAATTGGTGAAAAGATAAACATTGATGGCCCCAATTAAAAAGCCAGTATAAATCCACCAGGTAGCTTTAAGGGTTCTTTTTCTTATTTGGGACATTAATTTGCTTTAAATTGAAGCGAACAATTAATAAGCTATTTTTGCGAAATTATGGCAAAGCAGGGCAATAGCCAATAATTAATCAACGGCTATAATTTAGCGGGATTTGATTGGGCAACCATGCCTGAACTGTATTTCAAAAAATAAAAATTTAAGGCAGATAAACCTGTATGAATAAAAAAATAAAATTTGCTGTGGTGGGTTTTGGCCATATTGGTAAGCGCCATGCAGATTTAATTGTAAAAAACGCAGATGCGGAACTTGCGGCTATTTGTGATATTAAGCAAAAAGAGCTTTTGAGATTAGAAAATTATGCGGTGCCCTTTTATCAATCAATAGAAGATTTACTCCATTCAGGATTAGCCGTTGATGTAATCAATATTGCCACACCCAATTCACTCCATGCTTCACAGGCATTACAATGCCTGGCTCACAATAAACATGTGGTGGTGGAAAAACCATTATCGTTAAAGAAAAGTGATGCCGAAGAAATTGTTTTTAAAGCATTGCAGGTGCATAAGCATGTATTTGCCGTAATGCAAAACCGGTATTCGCCACCATCAGCCTGGCTTAAAGAAATGGTAAGCTCCGGCATTTTGGGAAAAATATTTTTGGTGCAAATCAATTGCTTTTGGAACCGGGATGAACGCTATTATGTAAAAAACAGCTGGCACGGCAGCAAAGAACAGGATGGGGGAACTTTATTTACCCAGTTCAGCCATTTTATAGATTTGATGTATTGGGTATTTGGCGATATTGAAAATATAAAAGCCAGGATGGCTTCTTTTAACCATAAAGAGCTAACTCAATTTGAGGATAGCGGGTATGCATTATTTGATTTTAAAAACGGCGGTATGGGCAACCTTAGCTTTTCCACTTCGGTATGGGATAAAAACCTGGAGAGCAGCATGACCATTATTGCAGAAAACGGCAGCATAAAAGTGGGCGGGCAATACATGGATAAAGTAGAATATTGCCATGTAAAAAATTACGAAATGCCCCAATTAAAGCCCACCAACCCGGGCAACGATTACGGCGCTTACAAGGGCTCGGCAGCCAATCACCATTTTGTAATAGATAATGTGGTGGAGGTGTTGAATAATAAATCATTTATTACCACAAATGTTTTAGAAGGCATGAAAGTGGTGGAAATTATAGAACGTATTTATGCAGCAGCAACAAAGGTTTAATTGATAAATCAAAATTTAATATGAGTTTGAAAAATAAAAAAGTATTAGTTACAGGAGGTTCAGGTTTTGTAGGTTCAAACCTGGTTAAAAAATTGATTAACGAGCTTCAGGCAAATGTTACCGTATTGGACGACCTCTTTACGGGGAATAAAGATTTTTTAGCGGGCCTGAATTGTTCGTTTGTACAGGGAACAGTTGAAGATGCGGATTTGGTAAACGGTTTGGTGAAGGAAGCCGAAATTGTATTTCATCTAGCGGCAAGAAATATTATTGTATCCAATGCCAATCCACGGGAAGATTTGTCTGTAAATGTTGGCGGCACTTTTAATGTACTGGAAGCCTGTAAAATTAATGGCATAGAAAGAGTAGTATATTCATCCACTGCTTCGGTTTATGGCAACCCCAAAACACTTCCCATACCCGAAGATGCTCCAAAAGAATTTTTGAGCTTTTATTCGGCATCAAAATTTAGCGGTGAAGTGTATGCCCAAACCTTTTATGAAGTGTTTAATGTTCCTGTAGCCGTTGTAAGGTATTCTAATGTATATGGGTTTAACCAACTTCCCCAAAACCCTTATTGCGGCGTAATAGGTAAATTTATTGACAGAAGTTTAAAAGCTGAACCCGTTTTAATACATGGAGATGGTGAACAAACCAGGGATTATACTTTTGTTTCCGATGCAGTGGAAGCCACAGTTCAGGCGGCTATAAATCCCCGTGCAATTGGCCAGGTGTACAATATTGGTACAGGTGTGGAAACATCTGTAAAGCACCTTGCAGAAACAATTATAGAACTCAGTGGGGGAAAATCTGTTATTGAGTATGTGGACAAACGGGATATTGATAATATCCGAAAAAGATATTTAAATATTGACAAGATAAGGCATGAACTAAAATTCAGCCCTTTTACAAGGATAGAAAACGGGCTGAAGGATACAATAGACTGGTATAAAAAATATGCTAATGGTAAATGAGCCTAATCCATTAATTTCTGTTTGCATTATCAACTATAACCAGGGCCGTTTTTTTGCTGATGCATTAAATAGTTATTTGAGCCAAAACTATAACCCTTTAGAGTTGATAGTGATTGATGATTGTTCAACCGACAACTCAGTTGAAATAATTAATAACCTTCTAAAAGAAAAGAATGTAAAAGCGAATTTTATTGTTAATCCTGTAAATTGTGGGATCTGTAAAAATATGAATCTTGCAATTTCCTTAAGCAAAGGAAAATATTTTTCTGTAGTAGCTTCAGATGATTATTTTGGGCCAACAAGATATGAGAAACTAATCAACGCTTCAAAACAGGTTGACGAAAGCTACAAATTGTTTTACAGTAATTGTAATATGGTTGATGTGGCTGGAAAATTAATTACTACTAATTTTTTTAACTACTGCCGCCCCGATCTTTCAATAAAGGAGGGAGATATTTTTCATGAGTTATTAAAAGGAAATTTTATACCCTCTATAGCTTTACTTATTCGAAAAGATGTGTTTAATGATGTGGGACTTTTTGACGAATCCCTTCATCTTGAAGATTTTGATATGTGGCTTCGAATTGCAAACAGATACAAAATAGGCTATGTGGAAGATGATGAAGTCTTTTATCGACAAGTAAATAACTCATGGTTAAGAATTTTGCAAAAGCGAGGGTCAAATTATTATAAAGATCATTTTAATGTTTTGTATAAGCATTTCAGTTTCTTAAATCATAAGGAAAAGAAGGATGTATTTCTAATGCTTTACAATTTATTTAAGGCACATATTAAACGTAACCGTAAAATAGATTGGGGTTTATCAAAAAAAATAATAATTGTCTTTCTAAAAACTATTATTTATTAATTGGCTATGGGAAAACCATTTATATCAATTTGTATTCCTGCATATAAAAGAGTTGATTACCTCAAAAGGCTGCTATTGAGTATTAGGCAGCAAACTTATTCAAATTTTGAAGTAATTATTACTGATGATAGCGATGATGAAAGTGTAGAAAAATTAATTAAAGAATGTAATATAAAACAAACTGTAAGTTATTGTAGAAATTCGCCAGCGTTAGGAACACCAGCTAACTGGAATCTTGCCTTATCAAAAGCTAAGGGTGAATGGATTAAAATTATGCATGATGATGATTGGTTTTCAGAGAATGAGAGTTTAGAATATTTTGCAAAAGCAGCTTTGAATCATAATGATAGGTTTATTTTTTCTGGTTATATCAATTACTATTTTACTGAAGAAAAAAAGGAAATTATTAGTCCTTCATATATTAGGTTGAGTTTAATTCGAAGAGATCCCTATTCGCTTCTTTCACAAAATATTATTGGACCTCCAAGTGTTACTTTACTTAAAAATGATAAGCATTTTTATTATGATACCAACATTAAATGGCTTGTTGATATTGATTATTATATCCAAAGGCTAAAACAACAAAAAATTTTCTATATCAAAAAGACTTTGATAAATGTTGGGATAGGGGATGACCAGGTTACAGCAAGTTGTCATTTAAATCCAAAAATTGAAATACCAGAGTATCTTTATTTTCTTGAAAAAACAGGAGTGCAACATTTGAAAAATATTTTAGTATATGATACTTGGTGGCGACTTTTGAGAAATTTCAAGATCAATAGATTAGAAGACCTTGAGCAATATGATCAAAGTAAAAACACCAATTTTGTAAACTATATTCTTACTGATGTAATTATGATTCCTAAATATTTTATAAGAGTTGGCATATTTTCTAAATTTTTTATGCTCATTTCATACTTAAAGAACAGAAAGTATATTAGATGACAGTTTCCATTATTGTTATTAACTTTAATACATTTGAAATCACATGCAATTGTATTCGCTCAGTGATTGATAATGCAATTAATTTTACTTACGAAATCATCCTTGTTGACAATTTTTCCACGGAGTGCAACCCTGCTATGTTTAAAGAAAAGTTCCCTTCAGTTAAATTAATAACAAATAAATCTAATTCAGGATTTGCAGAGGGTAACAACCTGGGAATTTCTAATGCATCGGGTACTTATATTTTGTTGCTCAATAGCGATACTTTTTTAACTGAAAACTCAATAAAAAAATGTTTGGCAGTATTTAATAAGAACAAAGATATTGCTGTATTGGGCTGCCGTATGGTTTACCCAAATGGTGAAGTGCAACACTCCGCAAGGCGTTTTCGAACTATAAATTGGGAAATTTTTGATTTGCTAAAATTCGCCCTTTACCTTATGCCTTATCCGCAACGGTCAAAAAAAATGCTGGGCAAATATTTCCGGCATGATGAAGATATAGAATGTGATTGGGTTAATGGTGCCTTTTTTATGTTCCCCAAAATAATTCTTGATAACTTTCCTCAAAAAAAATTAGATAACCGTTTTTTTATGTATGGAGAAGACCAACTTTGGTGTTGGCAAATAAAAAAAGAAGGATATAAAATATTTTTTTACTCAGGTACCACTATTGTGCATATAAATAGCGGAAGTACAAAACCTGGAAAAATATTGGAGTTAAAAAAGATAATGATGAAGAACGAATTGATTATAGTAAAAGAGAGGCTGGGAACGAGTATTTCTTATGAGATATTCAAAATTATTTTCCTTTTCAAAGAGTATTCCCGTTATGCTATTAAATGGGTTTACTGGATTCTTTTTCGTCGGCTTCTAAAATAACCTCCGCCTTTCCTGCTATATTTCCCCAGTAAAAATGTTCAAAAAATGCAAAGCTGGTTTGTTGTGGCTCAAAACCGGTAAGTAATGTTGCTGCAAATGCAGCCCAGTCACCGTCTTTTATTATTTTCATTTTATTGCCTGTGGTTTCCTGCGGTACACCAATGGCGCCACTTTGGGTGGTTACCACATTTAAGTTCTGCCCCAGCGCTTCTACCAGTTTTGTTTTTATGCCGCCACCTTCAATTACGGGGTTTAAAAATACATCGGCGGCTTTAAAGTACACATCTATATCTTCTACAAATCCGGCATAAATAATATTTTTACCGGTATATGCTTCCAAATTATTTATAGCTGCCGGAAGGCCCTTGCCACAAATAATAATTTTATACTTAAATGTTTTACTGCCCAGTAATGTTTCATTAATTATACTGGTAATTACTTTTACCGCATCCAGGTTGGGTGGGTAGCTTAAGGTGCCGTTAAAAAGAAAAATCTTTTCGTCATTAAGTTGATATAATTGCTTTATTGTTTCCCTTGCGGTTTTAATTGCTCCCTCATCCGGAGCGGCAGCCCTTTCTGTACCATAAGTTATTACAAAACATTTTTTGTACGAAAGTTTGTAATTGTCCATAGCAAAGCGCCGGTCTTCTTCGGTAATAAAAAATGCAAGGTCGGCATTTTTAAAAACCAATCTTTCATAATGCCATAAAATTCCCCACCACCATTTGCCTACGCTTTTAAACCGCAGCGCTTCTATATTATGCGATTTGGCAATGAGCTTTACTTTGCAAAAATATTTTAGCAGTAAGGCCAGCCAGCCGTAGTAAGGGTGTTCCAGCAAAAGCCATTCTATTTTATTTTCTTTAATAATTTTTCGTAAAGGGAAAAAATAGAAGAGATTGATATAGCGCAACCCACTTTTGCCAAAGAGTTTTACCAGTGTATAGTTTTCTGCAAACTGCTGGTTGTTTTCTTTTACGCCTGCACAGGTAAGGTTAACTTTTTGCCCGAAATATTTATAAAAAAGTGCAATACCTTTTTGCCCGCCCATTTTTGCCGGCAGAAAAGGATAAGAAACAATACTTAGTACATTAGTCATAATTTTTACAATTGGCTGCCTTTACTTTTTTTTAAAAGAAAAAATAATCCTGCAGCTAAAAGTAAATAAACCAATAGGGCGCACCAGAAAGAAATGGTATTGCCGGTATAGTAAGCCCTGGGTTCAAATTTAAATTCAATAGTATGCTTGCCCGCCGGTAAAGCTATGCCCCGCAGCACATAATTTACTTTTGCGTAGTTGGTTTTTTTGCCATCAATAAACGCATCCCATCCACGGTTGTAATATATTTCACTAAATACGGCAAACTGTGGCGTAGCAGCATTGAATTCATATTTTATAGCATCATTTTCACGGCTTATTATTTTTATAGATGCGGTAGAATCTACCTGTGGCAATGCAGGTATGCTGCTTTTAAAACTTTCGTTTATTACAGCAGTGTCTCTAAGGTTGGTGCTATCCAGCGCCAGCATTTCTTCATTGGGTGTTTTAACCCATTTAATACCTTTTACCAGCCAGCAAGTACCATAAGCGTATGGATTTACCTGGGCCATGGGTTGCCCGTTTGCGCCCTGTGTAATAATGTATTTTGTATTGAGCATATTAAATACATTCACATTGCCTTTGCTAATCTGGTGTTCTATTAAATCCTGGTAAAGGCCCAGTTTTGCAGGGTGGTAACCGCCAATAGAATTGTGGTGGTAGGAGGTAACGGACTCGTTAGTAAAATTGCCCGACTGGTTAAATACCCTAAAGTTGGCATGGTCGGGGTCTTTCATAATTTGTTCATCGGCTGCAGAAGGCGTAAATAAATTACTTACTTCTTCTTTATCCATAAAATCGGTGCTGTTTAAATAACGGGTATCCACACCCATTAAATCTATTAAGCAAAGTACGGTTAAGGTTATAGCAGCTACGGTAATATTTATTTTCTTTTTTAAGGCAAACCATAAAACGCCTGCTGCAAGTACCATAAAAATAATTGACCTAAAAAGGTCGCTTCCGGTTTCGCTTTTGCGGTCTTCTCTTAATGCCGTCATCAGGTCTTTGGCCATTGACTGTGCCTGTTGCTGCATTTGAGGGGAAACGGGCTGGCCGGAAGCCGATTGGGTAAAGCTGTGTTCAAAATTTGTTTTAATATCTGCATCACCTTTACCGGAGTAATCGGCCGAGAGCCAAAAGCCGGCAATAATTGCCAGTGCGGCTATTGAAGCAATAATCCCTTTTTTTAATTTTTTAAATGCTTCGGTATAATTTGCTTCTTTAAGTATTTTATCCAGCGTAAGAACGGCCAAAACAGGGATGCAAATTTGCGGAATTACAAATGCCATACTCGGCGCCCTGAATTTATTATAAAAAGGCAGGTAATCCAGCATAAATGCATTAAAACCCATAAAACTGTTTCCCCAGGCCAATACAATTCCCAATAATGATGCGGCAACCAATGGCCATTTTAGCCAGTTATCGAGATAAAATAATCCAATAATAAAAAGAAAACAAATGATGGCGCCAAGGTAAACCGGCCCGCTGGTAGTTTCATTTAAGCTGCTCATATTACCCCAGTAAGAGTAGGCATTCAGCATGTTCACGGCATTTTCTTCGGGTACACCTACTGCTGCAAGTTTTTCTACAAATTTTGCATTTACACTATGTTCGTTACCTCCATTGCTTCCGCCAAAAAGGCCCGGAACCATAAAAGTAAAGGTTTCCATTTTTCCTGCACTCCAGCGTAATGCATAATCTTTATCTAAACCGCCCTTGGATTTATTGGATGCTTTGTCGCTTTCGCTAAGGGTAAGCTGCGATACGCCGCCACGCATGGTTTCTTTGGCATAATCGTAGGTGGGCATTATTAACGATGCATTTATGCCCAGCCCAATAATGCCGCCAATTGCCGCTAATGCAAGGGCAATAATGCCGCTGCCAATTTGTTTTTCTTTAAATGATTTTAGTAAAAACCCAATACTTAAAGCGCCAATAATAAGGATAAGGTAATACACTATTTGCAAGTGGTTTTGCCCAATGAGCACGCCGGAAAAAAATGCAGTTATTAAAAGCCCGGCAATATATTTTTTGTTGAAAAGCAGCAGCACTCCTGCAATTACCACAGGTGCATAAGCTATGCTCATCATTTTGGTATTATGGCCAACAGATACAATTATTGGGTTATATGTGGAGTAGGCATAAGCCAATCCGCCTAAAATACCCACCCAGGGATTTAAACCCAGGATAATACATAAAATATAAAACGAGAGGCTGGCAATAAAAAAATACGAAATGGGTTCTGGCAGCCATAATGAATAAGCTTTGCTGATAAAAGAAATACCGGCACCAATATTGGAAGTGCCTTCCATGGCAATTTGATAGGCGGGCATGCCAGCAAACATGCTATTGGTCCATAAAGGAAAATGGCCTGTTTTTTCTTTTACTTCAAAAGACTGCTGCGCCATACCTTTCCAACCCTGGGAGTCGTGCTGGTTAAGCACTTTACCTTGCAATACAGGCTTGCAATAAACGATGGCTACTATAGCAAATACCGCTACTGCAATAAAATGAGGAAGTAATTTCTTAAACCATGTACCCTTCATGAATATAAATTTTAAGAGGTGAAGATAATTTATTTTGTTTGTTTACCGGGAAGCGTATAGATCAATTTTGCATGAGTGAATTTTTTGCTTATTTTTGCTTCCCTTTCGCTCAAAATGGTAGCCATAGCTCAGTTGGTTAGAGCATCAGATTGTGATTCTGAGGGTCGAGGGTTCGAGCCCCTTTGGTTACCCGTTCAAAACCTTCATTCCCGAAGGTTTTTTTTATTTCCTTTACCACTCATCCCTAAACTTTTGCACATTTACTGTTTAACAAAACATTATTGCCGTAAATGCGTTTACAAAACAAGTTTACTGTGTGATTTGTTTTATTTTTACGAATGCAAAAAATTGCAGATTTTATTATGAGTAAAAAATTCTTACCGGTTGTATTGGCGCTTACCGCCATAAGTATTTTTTGGGGTTTTAGCACCCGTGGGGGAAATAGCGATGGCGAAGATAACCCCAAAGCCCGCCATGCAAAAATTTTACGCAATGTAGGCATCCTGCTGGAAGAAGGCCATTTTAGGCCGCATAAAATTGATGATGCTTTTAGCAAAGAAGTGTTTACAAAATTTTTGAAAGACCTCGATGGCGATAAAAATTATTTTATACAGGCCGATATTGATGCCTTTAATAAATACGGCAATAAAATTGATGATGAAATACATGGTTCGCCGCTGGAATCTTTTTATGCAATAAACGATGTATATACCAAAAGGGTAAACGAAGTTTCGCAATTATATAAAGATTACCTGGCAAAG
>Ga0209063_1000254_pt1 | contig 47565 bp, 34 predicted proteins | sample KloWWTmeKNB19Kit_FD_187177 | JGI IMG/M metagenome (GOLD analysis project Ga0209063, IMG submission 187177) | Active sludge microbial communities from Klosterneuburg, Austria, studying microevolution and ecology of nitrifiers - Klosterneuburg... | ecosystem: Engineered > WWTP > Aerobic digester >... | reverse complement strand
ACCGTAGCGCCCCGTTGCATGGTGACCACGAACACCCCGGCGCCTCCCAAGATGGACAATGAATTGTTGTTCACAGTGTGTGCGATGTGCCGGCCTATGAGGTCTGTCACACGCAGCCCATCCAGGGTACCACTGATCTGGATCGGCATACCCACGGGTGCTGGATTGGGTCCGGTGAGGTAGAGCTCATTACCAACTTGGGCAACGGCCACCACCGGCGACCGGGCTTCGCTACCGTCCATATCCACCTGAACCAAAGTGTAATAGGTAGTGCCGACCAAGGGCGTGTCATCCACTGCATGGTAGTCCAGCACCGTCTGGCTGTTCCCAGCGCCCGGGATACGGGTGATCTCCTCCCACATTTCCATATCTGCCGAACGAAGCAATCTGAAATAGTCGTTGTTCCGCTCCGATGCTGTGCTCCAGTTCAAGTGGTTCTGCCCCATGATCGCTTCCCCGCTGAAGGACAAGAGTTCGATCGGTAGCGTACTCGCCAATACTTCCACTTCGTCGCTCAAGACGACCGTGCTACTAATGGAAATGTCATCGATAGCGAAGTCGTTCCCCACGCCATCTCCGGAAATTACCCGAAGGCAAAAGTTGGCACTGGTTTGCCCTGCTGCGGACGTCCATGTGTGTGTGATCTGCTGCCAATAACCAAAGTTCGGTAACGTCACTTCAGGACCGGTCCATGAGCCATCCACCCACCACTGCAAGCGAGCTGGCTGAGCATTCGATATGGTCTGGACCCAGTAGCTCATTGTATAGGTCTGTTCAGGACAAACCGTGATCGACTGGCACCACACATTGAAATTGGCCGATGGCCAGCCCGAATTCACGATCAGGAAATTCCCCGTTCCTGTTCCTGAGAACTGCGGATGGTAGGTAGCCGCATTGGTGCCGACGTAATAGTTACCCTCCGTAGTAAGGGTCGAGCTGTAGTTGAATTGGGTGCTGAACCCCGTATTGCCGCTGACGAAATTGCCGTTCGTAACAAGGCTGCCAGTGTTGTAGGAAACTTGGCACGAGTAGACCCCCGGGGTATTCACTGTGATGTTTGCCGTCGCAGCCGAAGTATTCCACAGGTAGTTACTGAACCCGGCCGGGCCGTTGAGTTGCAAGGACCCAACACCCAACATAACATCCGGTCCTAGATCGATGGAACAGGACGGCTGTGACCTTACCGATAGGCCCGTGGCCCCAATGATGAACAGCAGCGCATACCGCTGGGCAAGGAAAACCGGTTCGATCCCTTCGTTCATTGATTCTTATCAAAGATCGCATCCGCAACGGGGAATTCCAACCCATTCGTCGAAAGACCAATTAGGGTCCCAAGTCCGTATGGTGGTAAGACCGACCGTTGTAGCACCTTATTGCTCGATGCAGTACAAATGCTTTGGAACCTCTGTGGTTTCCAGGCAAGTACGTGGTTCTGGACGATCAACCCAACACCTCCTTTACTTTCGCACCGATCGATGCCGGGCTGTCCACCACGTGGATCCCACACTCGCGCATCACTTTCTTCTTGGCAGCTGCACTTTCGTCCGCACCGGAAACAATGGCACCTGCGTGGCCCATGGTACGTCCAACGGGCGCTGTTTCACCGGCGATGAATCCGATCACGGGCTTTTTGCAGTTGGCCTTGATCCATTTGGCGGCTTGGATCTCCAGATCACCACCGATCTCGCCGATCATCACGATCGCTTCAGTTTCCGGATCATTGGCAAAGAGTTGGACGGCTTCCAAGGTGGTTGTCCCGATGATCGGATCGCCACCAATACCGATGGCTGTGGTGATACCGAGACCGGCCTTCACGACTTGATCCGCTGCTTCGTAGGTGAGCGTACCGGATTTGGAAACGATGCCGACCTTCCCTTTCTTGAACACGAAACCGGGCATGATCCCCACTTTGCATTCATCGGCGGTGATCACACCGGGACAGTTGGGTCCGATCAGCGTGCAATCCTTACCGCGGATGTATTCGCGAGCGGTGACCATATCCTTGACGGGAATGCCCTCGGTGATGCAGACGATCACTTTGATACCGGCCTCGGCAGCTTCCATGATCGCATCTGCCGCGAATGGAGGAGGAACGAAAATAATGCTGACATCGGCGGCTGTTGCCTTGACCGCATCGCTCACCGTTTCGAATACGGGTTTGTCCAAGTGGGTCTGCCCGCCCTTTCCTGGGGTAACTCCGCCCACGACCTGCGTACCGTACTCGATCATTTGGGTGGCGTGGAAGGTGCCTTCGCTACCGGTGAATCCTTGCACGATAACCTTGGAATTCTTGTTGACGAGTACGCTCATGGGTAAGTTTGGGTACGGATGGAACGGCGGCGAAATTAGCCTAACCATTGGAACAGCCGAGAATAGTGATGGCTCAAGGGCTTTCGGCGGCGTGTATTGCGGGTAAACGGCCACGTCCAGCACGTTGATAGGATATGATAAAGATCAAGGCACCGACCATGAGGACCGCGCCACCGATGTACGGCGCAGTATAGTGCCTTCCGTAGAGAAAGCCGCCCAAGGTTGGTCCGGCGATGCGCGCTAGTGAGCCGAAACTCTGGTTCATGCCAAGGACTTGTCCCTGCTCCTTGTTGGTGGCGTTGCGACTGAGCAAGGAAGAAATACTCGGCATCATGCAGCCATTCGCAAAGGCCAACAAGGCCATGGGGATCAGCGCGAGCGGCATGAAATATTCCGATGGCACAAAAGGGGTGGTGAGCAACCCCAGCCCGCAAAACACCGCTCCCATCAACATGAGGCGCGGTTCTCCGAAGGTCCGAGACAGCCACCCGACCATGGTACCCTGCACAATGGCCGAGGATAGACCTACAAATGCGAACATGTATCCGATCTCCGCTTCATTCAGTCCATAGTGCTCTTCCCAAAGCAAAGCCACGGTGATCTGCATCATGCTGAAGGCAGCGAGATAGATGAAGCTCGTAAGGAAGAGGTCCCGGAACTTTTCATTCTGTAAGGCACGAATGACCCCGGTGATGGGTTTAAGCTCGATCTTCTTCACTTGGTCCTTGTCCTTCAATGATTCAGGAAGCAAGGCCAAAACCAGAACAAGGTTGATCAAGCTAAGCCCCATGGCGGTGTAGCCGACGGCGTCCATGCCGAAATGCTCCTTGATCAACCCGCCTGCAGGTGGACCGAAAATGAAACCCATTCCAAAGGCCGCACCGATCAAACCCAACGCCTTCGCCCTGCCTTCGGGTGGAGTAACATCCGTGATGTAAGCCTGCGAGGTGGCGATGTTCGCCGAGCCGATCCCCGCCAACATCCTTGCTGCAAATAGCAAGGCCAAGGTGTGCGCATTTGCCAAGAGCAGAAAGCCCATGGCCGTTATGAACACGGTACCGGCGATCACCGGCCGGCGACCATGGCGATCGCTCAAGGTGCCCCAGAACGGTGAGAACACGAAGTTCATCAGCGCATAAACGGCCATCACCAAGCCAACCTCGAAGGAGGATGCCCCCAACTGCACGGCGTATGTGGGCAGGATCGGGATCACCAGCCCAAAGCCCAGTAGGTCAATGAAGACCGTGAGGAAGAGAATGGAAAGGTGCGAGCGCAAATCGGTCTTCGTCAATGTTCAACGGCGGGCTAAAATAGAACCCGATGGCTGCCCATGGTTCCACACGCCCTATACGTTCGCGACCTGATCGGTCCGAACCACCTCCTTTTACCTGATGTAAGGCCGAATGATCAACCGGATGGTATTCTTCCAACTCAGGAATTTCCACGCCCAGCGAGCCAAGACCATGACCCGGTTACGGAAACCGACCAACTGCATCACGTGGACGAACATCCACAACAGCCATGCGAAGAAGCCACCGAAACTGTACGTGCCGATATCCACCACGGCCTTGCCCCTGCCGATCACCGCCATACTTCCCTTGTGGTGGTATGTGAACGGTGTCATCTTCTCCCTCTTGGCCTTTCGTTTCAGGTTACCGACCAGTAACTGGGCTTGCTGTATGGCGACCGTGGCCACTTGCGGATGTCCATTGGGATAGGCGGCATCACTGGTCATCAACGCACAATCGCCTAGGACGAAAATGTTAGCGTCGCCCTTCAGTGCGTTCATCCCATCCACCTCGAACCGGTTGGCTCTTGTATTGAGTGCTGCCTCCAACCCGGGGATGATAACGCCCCTCACCCCTGCCGCCCAGATCACGGTATTCGTCTCCAAGGTCCTTCCATCGCTCAAGGTGATCCCTTGGGAATCGCTGCCGGTTACGGTTGTTTTCAACCACACCTCCACGCCCAATTCTTCCAAGTAACGTTGCGCGTTCTTGCTGGACCGTTCGGTGAAGCTGTTTAGCACGCGGGGTAGACCATCGATCAGGATGATCCTCATCAGCGCGTTGTCCAACTCGGTGTACTCGCGTTTCACCACGGTCTTTTTGATCTCCGCCAAAGCCCCGGCCAGCTCCACGCCCGTCGGTCCAGCGCCGACGATCACAAAGTTGAGGTGCCTGCGTTTCTCATTGTCGTTCCACAATGGCAACGCTGCCTCGAACTCTTGGAGCATGTCACTCCGGATATCCAATGCTTGGCTGATCGATTTGAGCTGCATAGCCTGCCGCTGCATATCGCTATTACCGAAGAAATTGGTGGTACTGCCCGTGGCGAGAACGAGCAGATCGTATTGAACAATACCGATGCTTGTGCGCAATTCCTTCTTTTCCGGATCAACGCATTCCACTTCCGCCATCCGGAACGAGACGTTCGCCATGGGTGCCACGGTCCGGCGGAAAGGATGCGCAATACTGTCCGAGGCCAAGCTCGCCGTGGCAACTTGATAGAGCAACGGTTGGAAGCAATGGTGGTTCTGCTTGTCGAGAAGCAGCACATTGTACGGGGTGTTCTCAAGTCCCTTCACCAGTTCGAGTCCAGCGAATCCGCCACCTACAACAACTACCGTGGGCCATTTGCTATTATCGGCGGACCTTTTCATTCCAAGAGGAAATGTGAGGCACAAAGTTCTATGCGCTGTGCGCACGGTGCAGCATTGAATTCAGAAAAATGGACAATGGCCTTATGGTGCAGGCTATTCATGCGCGGCGAAGGGTCGAGAAACGACCGTATTCCTGCGCACGTAGGGACGAATGATCAAGCGGATGGTGTTCTTCCAACTCAAGTATTTCCATGCCCAGTTGAACAATACCACCATGCGATTCCGGAAACCCACGAGTTGGAGTACATGGACGAACATCCACATCAACCAGGCCAAGGTGCCACCGAAACTACGACCATGGATATCAACAACGGCCTTGCGACGGCCGATCACCGCCATACTCCCCTTGTCCTTGTAGATGAACAATTCAGCAGCTTTCCCTTTGGTCCTGGCGATCAGGTTACGCACCAACAATCGACCCTGTTGGATGGCCACGGTCGCAACCTGCGGATGACCATGTGGCCATTCCGGGTCGCAGGAAATGACCGCACAATCGCCGAGCACGAAGATGTCCGGATGCCCCTTCAGCGCATTCGTACGGTCCACTTCGTAGCGTGAGGCACGATCGTTCAAGTCGTTCTCCAATCCGGGTAGTGTTACTCCCTTAACTCCAGCGGCCCAGATCACGGTATTCGTTTCCAATGTGGAACCGTCCTTCAGTTCGATCCGGTCTTCGTCGCCACCCACAACACGTTCTCCGAGTCGGATCTCAACACCCAGTTCTTCCAAGTATTTCTGTGCATTGTCGCTGGCCTTTTGAGAGAAGTTCTTGAGCACGCGCTCATTGCTGTCGATCAGCACGATCCGCATCATCTCACTCTGCATCTCGCGGTATTCGCGCAGGACAACGGTGCGCTTGATCTCCGCCAAGGAACCGGCCAATTCAACTCCGGTAGGGCCGGCGCCAACGATCACGAAGTTCAAGCACCGCTTCCGATCCTCTTCATTCTGTTTGGATATAGCAGCCTCCAGATCTTGCAGAAGATCACTACGGATGTCCAGTGCCTGACTGATGGTCTTTAGTTGCATAGCTTCGGTTTCCATAGCCCTATTTCCGAAGAAGTTCGTTGTACTTCCTAGGGCCAGCACCAGGATATCGTAGCTGAATTCGCCGATGTTCGTGCGTACCAGCTTGCGTTCCGGGTCCACGCTTTCCACTGCAGCCATGCGATAGGCAACATTCTGCATGGGCCCGATCGTGCGCCGAAAGGGATGTGCAATATTGTCGGCACCCAAGCTGGCCGTGGCAACTTGGTAGAGCAAAGGCTGAAAACAGTGGTGGTTCTGCTTGTCCAGCAGCATCACCTTGTAGGGTTTGTTCGCTAGACCACGTACCAACTCCAAGCCCGCGAAACCGCCCCCCACGACCACGACCGTGGGGTATGGCAGTTCATCGTAGGTGATCTTTGCTTTGCTTCTCATGGATCTTCAGTTGCGGGCGGAACAAAGATCCGGATCTTTGCGCACCTCACACTCATGTACGAACAGGACACGATCGCTGCCATTTCCTCCCCGCCCGGTACAGGTGCCATTGCTCTATTGCGGCTCTCAGGCATGAAGGCATACACCATAGCGGAACGCGTTGCCCCTACATTACCACTGGAACCACTACCGCGGACCGCGTATTATGTGCCAGTGATCGACATGGACGGGCAGGTGGATGAGGCCGTGGTCACCTTGTTCAGTGGGCCCAATTCATACACTGGTGAGGACGTGGTGGAAGTGAGTATACATGGTTCGACATACATACAACAGCGCTTGTTGCAGGCCATGCTCGATGCTGGTGCGCGATTGGCCTTACCGGGTGAATTCACACAACGCGCTTTTCTGAACAAGAAGTTGGACCTGAGCCAAGCCGAAGCCGTTGCCGATCTGATCGCAAGCCAGAGCGCTGCCCAACATAAACTCGCACTGCACCAGTTGCGTGGGGGTTTTGGTCAACGGATCGAAGCGCTTCGCCAACAGTTGATCGACTTCTCCGCGTTGATCGAACTGGAATTGGACTTTTCCGAAGAAGACGTGCAGTTCGCGCAGCGGATCGAACTGACCGCTTTGCTGGACAACTTGATGGACCTGTGTACCGAACTGATCGACAGCTTCCGCTACGGCAACGCGATCAAACAAGGCATTCCGGTGGCCATTCTGGGTGCGCCCAACAGTGGCAAGAGCACGTTACTGAACGCCTTGTTGCAAGAGGATCGCGCGATCGTGAGCGAAGTGCCCGGCACTACGCGGGACACCGTGGAAGAGATGCTCAGCATTGAGGGTGTGCTGTTCCGGATCATCGATACAGCAGGGTTGAGGAAGACAACTGACATCGTGGAGAAACTGGGCATTGAACGTAGCTACAAAAAGGCTTCGGAATCCGCGATAGTTATCCTACTGGGCGATGGGTCCATGGTGTCCGAAGGGGCACTTCGCACCGAAGCAACAATGTTGTCTGAACGCCTCAATAATGCGGTTGAAGTAGTTCCAATGATGTCCAAGAGCGACATTAATGGAACCTCCATGAACAACGGAACGCTCTCCATCAGTGCGCGTACCGGAGAGGGATTGGACCAACTGAAACGAGTGCTTTTGGAGCACGTTCGATCCATGCTCAACGGCCCCGGCGATGTGGTGGTGACCAACGCCCGCCACGTGGATGCTTTGACAAAAGCCCGAAGCGCCATGGAGGATGCCAAGGTCGCGATCGACAATGGACTCAGCGGTGAATTGTTGGCGATCGACCTGCGGCGTGCGCAGCAACAATTGGGCGAGATCACCGGACAGATCACTTCGGATGATCTGTTGGGTAGTATTTTCGGGAGGTTCTGTATCGGGAAGTGATGGGGTTCAAGCTGGGGAATAGGGATATTCGTGAGATTATCTTGACCATTCTTGGTTTGATCTACCTGATCAATTCGTTTAAGTTCGGTTTTTGGATCAGCGGGGACATGCACAGCGGTGGGTCCTTTTTGGGAATTCTACTTTTCCCTTTGTTCATCGCATTAATGGTCTTCTTCCTATTTATTAACGAGCCGAAGCGAAGACTATATGCCAGTGCGGTAATAGGGTTGTATGCGTTAGTTGCTTTTGTACTTTGGATCGTTCTGGAACACTCGTCAAGGGCAGATCACCTCGGATGATCTGTTGGGAAGCATTTTTTGGGAGGTTCTGTATCGGGAAGTAGCACTTGCATACGAAGATCCACTTGATCAGTAACAGAAGTCACAGTTGAATTGACCGGATCGCCGTTGCTTTACATTTCGATGTTCTTGTACTGGCATGGAGAAGACTAGGACTTTATTCGATCTACAAAGACTCTACGCCACCGACCCGATCGAGGCGGACCGGTTGGTCTTTGGCCGCGAAAGCGACCCGGTAACCCGACGTGGTTTCCTGCGGAACGCGGGGCTTAGCGCTATGGCCGTGGTGTTGGGAGGGTCCGTCGTGTTCGCCAAGGATATGCCTGCCGGGCTTATTCCTGCGCTCTTGTTGGAAGGCGGTGATGAGGACCTGCTCGCCAAACTGGGCAAGGACAAAGGCTTGATCGTACTCAACGATAAACCGTTCAACATTGAAACACCTGCGCATTTGCTCGATGACGACGTGACACCGGAAACCCGCATGTTCTTGCGGAACAACGGCTTGATCCCCACGGCCGTGGATGTGAACACATGGACCTTGACGATCGATGGCGAGGCCGTGGAACGAAAAGTGAGCTTTTCCTTGAAAGACCTGAAGACGAAATTTTCGCACCATACCTACCGACTCGTGTTGGAGTGTGGCGGAAATGGCCGGGCCGAATTCGATCCACCGGCGGAAGGCAACCAATGGACCGTTGGTGCGGTGCAGTGCGCGGAGTGGACCGGTGTCCGGTTGCGCGACCTGTTGGAGAAAGCTGGCGTGAAAAAGAACGCGGTCTACATCGGCTACTACGGCACCGATACGCATTTGAGCGGTGATCAGGACAAGGTGGTGATCTCACGTGGAGTACCCATGGGAAAAGCGTTGGAAGACGAGACCTTGATCGCCTTCGCCATGAACGGCAAGGACATTCCGTTAGCGCACGGTTTTCCGTTACGATTGGTAGCGGGCGGTTGGCCAGCCAGTGTTTCCGGTAAATGGCTGAAACGGATCGCAGTGCGCGATAAGGTGCATGATGGTCCCAAGATGACGGGCGACAGCTACAAAGTGCCCATCGAGCCTGTGGAACCCGGCACCGAAGTGCCCGAGGAAAAGCTACGCATCATCGAGAGCATGCCGGTGAAGTCGCTGATCACCTATCCGAAGTCCGGTGCTTCATTAGTGCCGGGGCAAAAGTTGAACGTGCGTGGCCATGCATGGGCCGGGGATCTTGCGGTGAAGGAAATGCACGTCTCCATCGACTTCGGGACGACCTGGTCGAAAGCCTCGCTCCTTCCGCCGCACAACCGGTTGGCTTGGCAACGCTGGTCCGCCGAATTGACCTTTCCGAAGAACGGCTACTACGAAGTATGGGCGCGGGCCACGGATAGCGAAGGACATTCGCAACCGATGGTGGTGCCGGGTTGGAATGCGAAAGGATACCTCAACAACGCTTGCCACCGGATCGCGGTGCGCGTGAAGTAATGGCGGAGCTGGACGAGGATAGATCACCGGGTCACTTGCGCTTGTTGGCGGAGCGGATCGGCCGTAATGTGAACTTGTTGTCGGGCGTTACCCTGCTCTTGGGTGTGCTTTTCGTTTTCTTGACCGTTTTCCCGGAAGTGTTCCAGCGTGTCTTTGTTGCATCAGCACCCGAGCAAGCGGCAACTGATGTTGGACCCATCGCGGTTGATGAAGGCATCGTGAACGGGATCCATGTGGAGACCGGTTTCATTGTGGACGACAACTGGGAGGTGGTCCGCGGGACATGTACCGCTTGCCATTCCGCGAAACTGGTAACCCAGAATCGTGCCGACCGTGAAGGATGGACCAAGATGATCCGCTGGATGCAGAAGACCCAGAAGCTGTGGGACCTCGGCGATAGCGAAGCCTTGATCCTGGACTACCTCGCGAAGAATTATGCACCTCAAAAGAAGGGTCGTCGCGCGCGATTGACCAACATTGAATGGTACGACTTGACGCCTTGATCCTCGCTGTCATCTGGCTGTTGGTGGGTTGTCAACAACAGGCCAAGGATGCACTTGTGGATGTAGTCGGCACCGCACAAGGCCTTGTGGAACCCACTGAACTGAAGGGGTGGATCGATGCTGGCTCGTCGGTTTTCATCATGGACGTGCGTCCGATCGCCTCCTACAAGCAAGGCCATATTCCGGGTTCTGTTCAACTCTGGAGGAATGCCTATACGCGGAACGACTTGCCGTACTCCGGAATGGCCATCCAGCGGGAATACTTTCGAAAGTTGCTGGATTCATTGGGACTTCGGGCTGAACACCACGTGGTGGTCTATGACGACCGTGGTGGCTGCGATGCGGCCCGCGTCTGGTGGTTGCTCAACGTGTATGGACACAAGAGCGTGTCGCTGCTGAACGGCGGAATTCCGCATTGGCGCTCCAAGCAATACCCGGTGGCGCTGGAGTGGGTCGGGACGAGCCCATCCGGCTACACTTTTCCTGATCAGGTCGACAGCTGTTTGGTGGCCACCTTGGACGATGTCAAAGGCCAACATGGAATTCTTTTGGACACGAGATCAGAAATGGAACATAGCGGAGCGGAAATGAAAGAAGGCGCCTTCCGAGCGGGTTGCATACCGGGCAGCATCTTGTTCGATTGGGGCAATGCCGTGGACTTCGACAAAGCCCAATGCCTGAAGGATCCAGCGCACCTGCGGCAGCAATTGGAGGCTTTGGGTATCCATCAGGATGACCCCGTGATCACCTACTGCCACTCCGGTGTACGATCCGCCCACACAACCTTTGTCCTCTCTCAAGTGTTGGGTATGAAGAACGTTCGCAACTACGATGGCTCTTGGACCGAATGGAGCTATCACAACGAGCTTCCGATAGAGCGAGACAGTTCGATAACTCTTGACCAATGAACCGATGAACCGTTACCTCGACGCATTTCTTAACTCGTTCGGCAACTACGCCAATTACGTGTGGAGCGAGATCACCTTCCGTACCGATCCGTGGTATGTGAACTATTTCTACTGGCTCATCCTTCTCTCCCTGTTCGTTTGGGGACTTGAACTGGCCTTTCCATGGCGTAAGGACCAAAAGGCGATCCGCAAGGATTTCTGGCTGGATGCCTTCTACATGTTCTTCAACTTCTACATCTTCAACCTGATCATCTTCATCGCATTCAGCGAGGTGGTGAACATGGTTGTGAACGACCTGTTCGGCACCACCATCCAAAAGATGCATTTGTTGGACCTGAGCGCCATGCCGGGCTGGGCACAACTCCTGATCTTCTTCATCGCAACGGACTTCATCCAATGGTTCACCCATGTGATGTTGCACCGGTATGATCTCCTCTGGCGCTTCCACAAGGTCCACCACAGTGTTGAACAAATGGGTTTCGCCGCGCACTTGCGCTACCACTGGATGGAGAACGTGTTCTACACGCCTATGAAATACATCGCTGTCATGCTCATCGGCGGCTTCACCCCGGGGCAAGCCTTCATCGTGTTCTACATCGCCATCGCCATCGGGCACTTGAACCACGCCAACATACACATCACGTACGGGCCGCTGAAATACATCTTCAACAACCCGGTGATGCATCTCTGGCACCATGTGTACAACTTGCCGGAAGGACGCCGCCGCGGCTTGAATTATGGCATTTCACTGAGCCTCTGGGACTACATTTTCCGCACGGCGAGCATCCCCAAGGACGATGCGCACATCAAGCTAGGCTTCCCCGGCATGGAGAAGTTCCCGCACGACCTACCGCACCAACTCGTCTACGGTTTCAAAGGGGAGAAGTAGCGCGCGCAGGGCAGGCCGCGGAATCCAATTTGCGCAAGACTTTGTCCACGAACAGGTATTCTTCCTGTCCATCTCCTTCCATGGCCGGGCCAAGGCCCAGATGCGCTTGTATCTCCACCAGCAAGGGCTTTGCGGAACTGTGATCACCTTCGGAATACCACATCGCCATTTCCAGTCCGGCTTGCTGCATGCCCAAGGGGATCGATGTGCCCAGAGCGCAGGGCATTAAACTGTGGCTTTCGTTCGCGTATCTGTACTCCCCGAAAAGGCGCATGTGGCGGTCCAACAGCGTGCCTGTGCCCTGCTTCAACACATTGGGTGCGGAAGCGTCCATAGACCCGCCGTTGACCGGCAAGGCTTTCAACCCTCCTTCCGTGCTGGCGAAACCCTGCTCGGATCCTGCATCGTCACGCAGCACCAAGCGATCGCCTTGCACATGCCAACGACCGATGGTGCCGAAGGGCAAACTGTCGCGGTCCATGTACACGGCCTGCTTCACATAGGTGCTATCGTCGCGCACCCATAGCGCCATGCGAATGCCCGGGCAGTCGGCACAGGGCAGGGTCCCTTCGAAGTAGCCGGTCCATGTTACGGGCATCAAGGCTTCAGGCATCGCACTATCGTGATCGGCACCCTCTTGGGTGGGCGCATCTGAGCAGGCAACGAGCAAGGAAAGTAGAAAGACCGAGTAAATGATGCGCATGGAAATGGGTTTTCGGGACCAAGGTAAATACTCCAATACGGATCTGCGAAATGCGCTGTAACAGTTATGAATGTTCGTCTTTTTGATATAACAAAGATGTGAGTAACACATTTGTTACTAACAATACTGTTATATTTGTTCCAGCAACTGGAGATCAAAACACATGGACGAGGAAAAGTCCCCCTTCCGCATTGGCACGCTCGTATCGGGCGAACGCTTTGTGGATCGCGAATGGGTCCGCAAACACCTACGCACGAACTTCCGATCGGGCATCAACAGCATCCTGATCAGTCCGCGCCGTTGGGGCAAATCGTCGTTGATCAAACAAGTTGAGCTGGACATGGCGCGGGACAAGGATGTGCGCTTCGCCTTTGTGGACCTCTTCCACGTGCGCACCGAGCAGGAATTCCTGGAACGCACCACCGAGGCGGTGATCAAAGCGTTGGGCAAGACCATGGTCCAACGCATGACCGATGTAAAGGAATTCCTGAGCGGTGTTGTGCCGCAGATCTCGTTCGGTGCCGACCCGCAAAGCGAGTTCAGCCTGAAATTCGACTTGCCCGATGGGCGACGCAGCATGCCCGACCTTTTGGACCTGCCCGAGCGCATGGCCAAAGCGAAGAAGGTGCGGTTGGTGCTCTGCATTGATGAATTCCAGAACATCGCGCAACTGCCGGACCCCAAGGGCTTTCAGAAAATGCTTCGCGCCTCGTGGCAGCACCAACAGGCCGTGTGCCATGTGATCTATGGCAGCAAGCGCCACATGATGATGGACCTGTTCAACAAACAGAGCATGCCCTTTTACCGTTTCGGCGACATGATGTTCCTGGACAAGATCAAGCGGGAAGACTGGGTTCCTTTCATCAAAGAGCGCTTCGCCAGCGTAAAGAAGACCATTGCCACGGAAACCTGCGACCGCATGGCCGAGCGCATGCAGGACCACAGCTACCACGTACAGATGTTGGGCCACGGGGCATGGCTACGCACCAATGGACGCACCTGCACCCAAGCGATCGTGGACATCGCTCTGCAAGACCTGCTGGACCAGCACGATGCCCTGTACCATCGCATGGTGGACGACATCACCACACCGCAATTGAATTACCTGCGCGCCCTACTGAACGGGGTTGAACAGTTCACATCCAAAGAGAACCTACGTCGCTACGATCTGGGATCAAGCGCCAACGTGAGGCGCGTGACCTCCGCGCTGGAGACCAAGGAGATCCTTGATTTCGTTGGGCCGCACACCGAATGGATCGACCCCTTGTTCAAGATCTGGCTGGAGGAACGGTACTGGGGCTCACGCCTTCGTCTAGTATGAACACACCGATCCTCTCCCCTTTCTATTTTGGTTCCGTGGAGCATTACAGAATACTCGCGCAATGCCCCAAGGTGATCATCGACCTCGGCGAGCACTACGAGCGGCAGACCTACCGCACGCGCACCCGCATCGTTGGCCCCAACGGTGTGCAAGATCTGGTGGTGCCCATCATCCGTCGAAGTGGAGAGAAGATGCCCGTGCACAGCGTGGGCCTCAGCTATGCGGAAACATGGCCGCAGCAACACCTGCATGCGATCCGCAGCGCCTATGGGAATACGCCATGGTTCATCCATTACATAGATGAGACCGAGGCCGTGGTGATGAAGAAATTTGACCGCTTGGTGGACCTTGACGTTGCAACGATGCACTTGGGCATGAAATGGCTGGGGTTGAAGACCGAGGTGGTCGTTGTGGAAGAATATGTTGAGCCATCAGAACAGCATCTTGACCTGCGCACCACCTTTCACCCCAAGAAACCACTTCCACCTGAGATCGCGGCAGTTGGTCCATACCCACAGGTCTTTGACAACCGACATGACTTTGTTCCGCGACTGAGCGTGATCGATCTGATCTGTAATGAAGGGCCGGAAGCGGCAACGTGGTTGCGCACGACATGAGTTGAGGCTCCTTTTCCCTTCCCGTTCTGTGGCCAATTCCAACCTTGCTGATCGTTCTTGATCTGGATCAAGTGCTACGGCAACAGACCGCTCGGACCTTTGCGAAGAACTTCTTCGTACCACCAAGACCAACACCATGATAACGCAACCGACTTGGCTGGACCGATCTGAGTTCCCGTTCACCAGCCGCACATTCAGCCATTCGCACGGCGATCTGCACTACGTGGATGAAGGCGCGGGTCCTATTGCCCTTTTCGTCCATGGCACGCCCGATTGGAGTTTCGGATTCCGCAAACTGATCAAGCAATTGGGTCCCACCCATCGGTGTATTGCGTTGGACCACCTGGGCTTCGGGCTCAGTGATAAACCGAAGCATGCGGATCTCTCCGTCGAGGCACACGCCCAGCGACTGCAGGACTTCGTCGATCATTTAGAGCTGAAGAACATCATACTGATCGTCACCGACTTCGGAGGCGGCATCGGTCTGGCACACGCACTCGATCATGCTGAGAACGTGAAGGGCATCGTGCTCTACAACACTTGGCTATGGGACCTGATGCCGGACAAACGCTTCTACCGACCGGCAGTGATGATGAACTCCGCCTTCGGTCGTTTCCTATATCTGCATTTGGGCTTCAGCGTGAATGTGATGATGCCGAGCGGCTATGGCGATAGGAAGAAATTGACCAAAGCGATCCATGCACACTTCAAGAATGCCTTACCGGACGCAGTTGCACGGATCTCGACATTTGCATTGCTCAAAGAGATCCGTATCGCCGGTCAATTCTGGAATACACAATGGTCACAGGTGGATCGCTTACGTGATATACCGACCGCGCTCTGCTGGGGCTTGAAGGACCGCTTCTTCCCACCAGACATGTTGGAGCGTTGGAAGCGTGCCCTGCCGAACGCAAGGGTGCAGATCATACCCGAAGTCGGGCACTTCGTGCATGAAGAATCTGCGGATGAATTGGTGCGTGCGATCCGTTCGTTGAACCTTCATTGATGGAGAACAATGGTAAGTCCCGCACGTTAGTACGATGCCAGGATCCTCGTCATTAAGCTGCTCCTGTGCTGGCCTCAAGGAGTAACACGCAACTGCGCCACATAAATATGAGATCAGTATTCGACCCCTTCCAGGACCCAAGTGATCAAAGAAGTCGCCTATCTCTCACCCGAAAGCCTAGGACCAAAAATGTTCCCTTCCGCCCCTACAATAGATCGTTCGCAAGGTTGGCAAGTGCACTGCGTTCCCCTTTTTCCAAGGTGATATGTGCGAACAACGGATCACCCTTGGCCTTGTCGATCAAGTAACTGAGACCGTTGCTCTCGGTATCCAAGTAAGGCGTGTCGATCTGGTGTATGTCTCCGGTGAAGACGATCTTGGTGCCTTCACCTGCACGGCTGATCACGGTCTTGATCTCCAATGGGGTCAGGTTCTGCGCTTCATCGACGATGAAGAAGATGTTGCTCAAGCTCCTACCGCGGATGTAGGCTAAAGGTGCAATGGAGATCTTCTCGTTCTCCAACATCTCATCGATCCGCTTCGGGGTACTATCGTGCTTTTCGAACTGGCCCTTGATCAGTTTCAAATTGTCCCACAACGGCTGCATGTAAGGGTCCATCTTGCTTTGGATGTCGCCCGGCAGGTAACCGATGTCCTTGTTGCTCAATGGCACCACCGGACGGGTTACATAGATCTGCCGGTAATCGCGTCGTTGCTCCAAAGCACACGCCAAAGCGAGAAGTGTTTTACCCGTTCCTGCCGCACCCTGAAGGGTAACGAGCTTGATCTCCGGATCCATCAACGCGCTCATTGCCAACGCCTGTTCCGCGTTCTTCGGACCGATCCCAAAGACACTGTGTTTCTCCACTCGGTCCACGGTGCCGTTGCGCGGATCGAATTTGGCGAGTATGCTCTTCTTCTTGTGCTTCAGGATGAAGAACTGATTACCCTTCGGCGTTTCAATGCCCAATTCCTCCGGGGTGGCCTTACCATGAGCAAAGAGCGCATCGATCGCTTCCTCGCTGAAATCGTCATGGACGGTGCGGCCGGTGAACAGCTTATCATAAACGTCGCGCACCTTGCCGGTCAAGTAATCCTCCGAAATGATGTTCAGGCTTTTGGCCTTCAATCGCAGGGCGATATCTTTCGTAACAAGGATCACTTTACGGTCCTTGTTCTGTCGCTGGATGGTAAGTGTGGCATTGAGGATCTGATGGTCGTTCTTGCCATCCTGGAACACCTTGGTGGCATCCACCCCATTCAAGTCGTGCTTTGCCACTACCTTGAATTTCCCGTGGCTCGATCCGTTCAGAGGTTGCCATTCCGAAAGCACATCGCTCTTGGCGATATCGTCGAGGTGGCGTATGAATTCGCGCGCCTCGAAGTTGATGGTGTCGTTCCCTTTTTTGAACGTGTCCAATTCCTCCAGGACCTGTATGGGGATGGCCACATCATGCTCTTCGAAACTGTCGATGGCCGAATGGTCGTAAAGGATCACGGATGTGTCCAGTACGAAGATCTTGCGTTCCTTCTTCTTCATGCGCTCCGGATCGGTTTGTCCAAAAGTATCCGGCTACATCTCCGTTGAAAGCAGCTATCGGATCGCACTTATGCACGATCGATCGTGGTCGAGCAGGGTTCGGGATGCATTGTTTGACCACCCTCATCCTCGCTGTTTCCGCTCCTGTTGCAGCTTGATCGGAAGAGCAATAGTTCACTGATCTTGCGGAGTGGCTCGCAATGATAATTGGTCGGATATCGTTCTGGAAGTTCGAGCCGGAACGCGAAGCGGGGACCACCGTTAAGGCGATCCCCGCTCCTGTGCGAATGGGATCAGATCATCCAATTCGACCGTCGTTGTCCATTTTCCGTTACGTGCACCAAACCCTCGTAAAGTTGGACGCATCGTTCATGCTGGTTCGGTACTGGCCCTTATGTTCCACAGGCCATCTTTGGATCCAAACCTCTTACCAGGTTGGTGGAGCAATTACGAAACACCAGATCCAAACTCTCCAAAACCGAAGCACTTCGCCCCGTAGAGCTATGAAAAAGAACATTCGACTGATCGAAAGTATCTACGCGACCAATAGAACGCAATTATTTAGGTTCCATGTTATCCACGATCCATCAACATTCGATCGATCAGTTTGGGATCACCCTCAAAATAGTGCATGATGAACACGTACGGTCCCAAGACCCTTAGAGGTGCCAAGAAGCATCGTGTAGACCCCACTGGCCGCATCATGGAGGTCGATCGCCACAGATCCATTTTGAGTGAGGTTGACAGTATGCTGCACCACACGTCCCGCTGCATCCATGACTTGAACGCTCCTTACGATCAATTCCGATCCCGAGATCAAACTGTGGACCGTCCCTATCTGACCGCGCCAAACCAATGACGGGCCTTGTTGGGCCAATTCCGAAATGCCGGTGCACGGATCAATGACCAAGGCGACGAATGCTTGATCATCGGCACAAGGCGCAATACCGGTTACCGTGTAGGTATACAGTCCATCAAGGCCGCTAGCGGGGTCCAGCGTGCCGCTGAATGGGGTTCCAGAAGGGCCACTCCATGTACCACCAGATCCCGGGTTCCCCAACAACGTGGACATTACCAACGGCGGTGCATTTATGCAAACCGTATAGGTAAGGCTTGTTCCTGCATCTGGCGGGGCGATCACCGTGAACATGAAGTCCGCCGTGTCATTCGGGCAGCCCGCCCCACCTGTTACCACATATTCCAGCGCATAATTACCGGGAACGGCGAAGTTCGGCAACGGAAAAGGTTGACCCTGATAGAAGAATTGACCTGTTGTAGCTCCTCCATCCACATATGTACTAAGGACCGAAGGTGGAGCATTGGCGCAGAGGTCCGCTTGCACATCGTTCCCTGCAGAGGCGGATTGGAGAATACTCACCAGCACATTGGCTTGGTCCTGCGGACAAGCTCCTGGGCAGTTGGTGGTGTATGTGTAGATGCCTTGGGTGTCGGTGTCGGGATCGAAGATGCCACTGAAAGCGACCTGGTCCGGAGTGGTCCATGATCCACAGCTCTCCGGTGTACCGCCCAATTCGAGGAACAGGTTGATCGGTGACTGACCAGAACACACTTGTATGGAGGCATCGTTACCGGCGGACGGCGGGATAGCAATAGAAAGGTCCACGGCGTTCGGTTCACCGATCAAAACCGGCAGATCACTTACAACCCGCACGCGGTAACCTGTTCCCGGGGTAAGCCCACCGGGCAATGAACAATTGATCGTACCCGAAGCCGCAGCTACAACGGATCCTATGATCAAAGGACTGCCGAACGCTCCGGTAGCATCGGACAATTGTGCAGTGAAGGTGTTTCCTGCGGAGAAGGAACCTGCAGCGGTATATGGAACCACAAAGTTGCCACCAACGCAAAACTCCGATGCAACGAGCGCACCTGTCGCCAATGTTGGAGGCTCTGTATCAACACCTCCAATGACCTTTATGTCGTCGATACCGAAACCGGGATCTGCAGCGATCAGCCCAACGCCATTCACGAAACGGAATCCGAAACGCAATGTGGCCGCTCCACTGAACGCGGGCAACGTGATGCTCTGTTGCACCCAACTGCTCTGGTTCTTGTATTGTGAAACGGGCAGTGTGATCAACGTCCAAGCCAAGCCCCCATCTAAACTGTAGTAAACCTCGCCGTAGTTCGCGGTTCCGCCTTGGCAAAGCCACCAGAACTCCAATGCCACACCGGTGGATCCAATCGTGCTTATGTCATTCGACATGGCGGCGAAATGGTTCCCAGCATCCGTGCAGAACCCATCGGCAGCACCGAAGGAGCAACAGAGCACTCCATCGGCAGCCGCCTCTGAACTGGCAGTGTGCATATAGTTGCCATTCGGCGTATCGATCCCACCTGGTTGACCTGCAGTAGAAGGTATCGTGAAGGGCAATTCCAAACCGATGCAGTCAGCGAGGCCATCTCCCCCTACATACACATCGTTGACCAACCATGTGTTTGCACCACCGCTCGTGGAGCCAACATCCGTGGTATTCAGCGTGAAGAAATTCGTCCCGCTTTCAAAGCTCTCTTGGAACAACACCGTTTGTGCAATTGCGCCATGGGTTGCAATGGCCAAGGCAGCACTTGAAATGATCCTGAACATGATTTATCTATTTTGGCGTAAGTTTATGGGATCCAATCCTGAACGCGAGGTTCGATCCCAGAAACACTTTCTTAACGTAACCTATGATCAACATTCGCGTGGTCCCTTTGCAGCATGATCATTAACCAAAACCTCCCTACTATGAAAGACCCTACTTGGACGAATCAATTTCGAACGGCACTTGCCACACTTACCATACTTCTGGCAACCTTCGGATCAGCACAGACCGTATTCATCAACGAGATCCATTATGATGATGCGAGCACGGACTCAGGAGAAGGCGTTGAGATAGCCGGACCTGCCGGAACCAACCTCACAGGATGGACGATCATTCCGTATAATGGTTCGAATGGTCAAGCTTATACCCCTAGTGGCGCACCGACCGCCACGATCCCTGATCTCCTTGGTTCCGGATTTGGAGTAGTGTTCGTCCCTATTTCGGGATTACAGAACGGTGCACCAGATGGACTTGCATTGGTCAACCCCAGTAATGTTGTCGTCCAATTATTGAGCTATGAAGGTTCGTTCACCGCGACCAATGGTTTAGCCAACGGAATGACGAGTGTGGATATCGGCGTTTCCGAACCCGGGAACATCGAAGGCCAATCCCTGCAATTGACAGGGACCGGCACTGTGTACACTGATTTCACGTGGGTTGCTCAAGCGACCAGTACCTATGATGCGTTCAATAATGGACAGACCTTCGGTGGTGCTGCATGTGGAATAAGCTTGGATCCGGAATTCGCAGATTGTAATACCGTTACCGTGGGTCCTGGTGATACCTATGATCTTTCCATACCCTATACCGGAACTGACGCAGGAACGACGGTCGTGAACAATGGTGCTTCTGGCACGATCGGTGGAGATGACCCTGCGACCGTTCCGAACGGCACTGTCGTGATCACCGGGATCGATGAAGCGGATGGGTACAATGTCACATTCACCGCACCCTGCGATGCGTTCGTTGTCTCTGGAAGTGCGCCGATCTGTGAGCCCGTAACTACCACCGCCTTAGTTGTAAATGAGATCCACGCGGACCCGGATGCAACTCTGGGCGATGCGAACGGAGATGGGGCCGTGAACACGAGTGATGACGAATTCGTGGAAATGGTGAATACAGGAGGGGTTGACGAGGATATTTCGGGTTGGAGCTTGAGCGATAGTTTTGGAGTTCGACATGTGTTCCCGAACGGCACGGTTGTTCCCGCAGGATGCGGCATCGTGATCTTCGGCGGCGGAACTCCAACAGGAGTGTTTGGTGGTGCCGTGGTGCAAGTTGCCACAGGTGGTACCGTTGGATTGAACAATGCTGGCGATGACATCATCCTAAAAGACCCTTTGGACCAAGTTGTGTTTACGGTAACCTATGGGGCTGCCGGGAATAACCAATCGATCAATCTGGATCCCGAGATCATCGGAGCGAGCTACGTGGACCATAGCACGATCCCTGCCGCGGCCAGCGCCTTGTTCTCTCCGGGCACGTTGGTGGATGGAAGCACTTTTAGCGGGTGTACCTTGCCTGCATGTGCGATCACTTTGAGCGCTGAGAGCACCAATTGCATAACGTTCACCGCCGGTAATACCGACACGTATGATCTGAGTATTCCCTACAACGGCATTGAGGTCGGCACCTCAGTCGTGAACAACAGTGGCTCAGGCACCATTGGTGGTGATGACCCGGCTGTTACCCCGAATGGAACGATCGTGATCAGCGGGATCAGCGAGGCGGATAATTACAACGTCACCTTCAGCACGCCATGCAATGCGCTTACCGTAAGCGGTTCAGCGCCGAGCTGTGATCCGCCAGCTTGCGCTTTGACGCTCGATCCAGAATCGGCCATCTGCAACTCCATTACTGCCGGACCTACAGATACCTATGACCTGAGCATCTCTTATACCGGCTTGGAAGCAGGTACCTCTGTCATCAACAACAGCGGTTCCGGAACAGTTGGTGGCGATGATCCTGCGCTTGTTGCCAATGGAACGATCGTGATCAGTGGGATCAGCGAAACGGATGCGTATTCAATAGCATTCGACGTGCCCTGTGAGACCTTGACCGTTTCAGGTGCCGCACCCAATTGCGAACCGGTCCCTACCCTTACCATTATCAACTTCGATGAAGCCACGAATTGGACGGCTGGTGCCGTTGCTCTCACGTCCTACGCCACCGATCACACTTATGTGGAAAGTGGATGGGGCTTTACGGGTGGCGGAGCACTGCGCAATGGAACTGCTTTGCAAGATTTGATACCCGGTGCATTGGATGTGTACAGCTGGCGGATGCAGAACGTAGCCGGGGTCGACTGGCGTGCAACATACAATGGCACTGCAACATTGACACAGTTCGGTTTTGACGTTCGCCGTTGGGATGGCGTTCCGAGTCCTGCCTTCGATGTGAGTTATAGCACGAATGGTGGAACTACTTTCTCCGCAGCTATCCTTACCATCAACAATGCATATTTGGATGAGTCATCGGCATGGAAGACCTTCAACTATGCGATCCCCTCTCCTACCCAATTGGCACCGGGCAACTTGATCGTTCGTGTGTTCTCCACCGGAGCCACGGAGCGTATCATGATCGACAATTTCAGCTTTGACACCGGGGCCGTCGCATGTGCTCTCAGTTTGGGTTCGCCTAGCGTTGCTTGCGATAGTTTCACCGCAGGTGCTGGAAGCGATACCTATACCGTAACCATCAACTACACCGGTATGCAATCCGGCACTTCCGTGATCAACAACAGTGGTTCTGGAACGGTTGGCGGTGATGACCCCGCCATCGTAGGGAACGGTACGATCACTGTAAGCGGGATCACTGAAGGGACCGGATACAACATTGGATTTGATGTTCCCTGCGAAACATTGGTGGTCAGCGGTTCTTCGCCCGTTTGCGAACCACCACCGACCTTGGTTATCAATGAGATCAACTACGATGAAACCGGCACTGACGTGGACGAATTTGTGGAGATCAAGAACACGGGAGCTTCTTCAGTGGACCTGAACGGAATGAAGCTGATCCTGGTGAACGGTTCCACTGGTTCGCCATACGTGACGGTGGTCCTGAACAACGTGATGCTCGCTGCGGGCGACTATTATGTAGTGGGTAACAGCGGCGTTGCCAATTTGGACCAAGTCGGTTGGGCCAGCAATACAATGCAGAACGGAGCTCCTGATGGTGTGCTGCTGACCACATCAGGTGACTTGGTGATCGATCAGATGAGCTATGAAGGTGACATGAGCACCACCGAAGGAACCGGTGCGGGCACTGATCCCGGTGATGAGATCGGCGTAGGCCTTAGCCGCATTCCTGACGGCGTGGACACGAATGATAACAGTGTTGATTTTGTCCTTGCTTGTAGCAGCCCTGGCACAGCTAACACCTTCGATGATGCCGATAGCGATGGTACACCGGACTGCATCGATCAATGCCCCGGTGGTCCCGAACCTTTCTCCGCTTGTGATGACCTGAATGCGAACACAAGCAACGACATCGTTCAACTGGATTGCTCATGTGCCGGCATTGCCAATGATTGCAACGGTGTGCCCGGTGGACCGGATGTACCTGGCGCTCCTTGCGATGACTTGGATCCGAATACGGTGAACGACACCTACCAACCGAACTGTTCGTGCGTTGGACAGATCATCGATTGTTTGGGTACCCCCGGCGGTCCTGCACTGCCCGGCACGCCGTGCTTTGACTTCAACCCGAACACCTTCAACGATGTCTATGATGCATTCTGCGTGTGTTCTGGCGGACCATGCACTGAGGACCTTTTGCTCCAGATAGACCCCGGTACCGAAGGTTCACAGATCGGCTGGGAGATCACAACACCAACGGATGCCTCGGTTATCTGCGGTGTTGCGCCGGGCACGTATTTGAACGACCCTTCCGGTTCACCTATCGTGGAGCCATGCTGCCTAGGTGTGGGTTGCTATCGCTTGAGCGTGTTCGATAGCGCTGGTGACGGGATCGCAGGTGGCGGTTACCAATTGCGGGAGATCGGCGCAAATGGTCGCAGGATCATCGACAACACCGGCAACTTCCCGGCCATCTTCGAAAGCTCGGTCTCAGGCAGCGAGGACTTCTGTGTGCCCATCAGCGATGATGAACTCATCTGGAGCAGCTGCGACAAGATGGATTGGGTGAATTACAAATACCTAGTTACCCATGCCAATGCTGCCGTTAGTGCTGAATGGATCCCAAACGGTGCGAACAATGTTCAGGATGCCAACAGCGGGTACGAATTCTGGATCTTCGACCCCAATGGCACATACAGCTATCGCCGTTTCCGGAGCCATAATGTGAGCGACGGTAAGTCACCGGCTAATGCTACGCGTGCGTGCCACATGAAGATCAACGGGTGGTACAACTCCGGGTTGACCCCATTGATCCCGCAGAACACCTTGTTGAACGTTCGGGTACGTGGTCGGGTGAACGGTGTGAACGGAGCTTTCGGGCCTGCATGCCGCATGAAAATGGATGCCGCGCGAGCAGCCTGTCCATTCGTCAAATTGCAGGATGACCCAGCGAATACAAGCGACTACAGCTGTGGTGTGACCCGGAGCTTCGGCGGTACCAATACCTCAGCGAACAAGCTCGTAGCCCTTCCGCCACAATTCCAGCCTGCGCCTTTGGCTGGTGGCAGTGGGGTCCGCTTCCAGTTCCGTTTCCGCATACCGGGAGAACAATTCTGTTTGGTACGTCCTCCACAGACCAGCCCAACGCTCTACTTGAACTGGACCAATGCACCTGCGTTGGAGGCCACAAAGACCTATGAGGTTGAAGTTCGAGTAAGCAAGGATCAAGGGGCTACATGGTGTGTTGATGGAGCCAACCCTGCTTGTGATCCGGATCCGGTAACAGCTTGGGGAAAGACCTGTTCTGTTACGATCAGTAGCGTGAATGTGCAAAGTGGTACTTCCAACATGCAAGGTGCAGGTGGCTCAACCTTAACCCTCTATCCGAACCCGAACCGTGGCGATCAATTGTTCCTATCCTTGAGCAATGTGGCCGCAACAACAAGGACTATAGCGGTGGAGTTGTTCGACCTTACAGGAAAGCGTGCAATTATGCGCACCATTCCAGTGAACGAGGGCATGTTGAACACAGTGCTTCCCCTCAACGGCGAATTGGCCAAGGGGATCTACCTTGTCCAAGTAACGGAAGGAACCAACCGATATACTGAACGCCTTGTAGTCCAGTAAGCGGGTAATACGTGTTGAAAACCCTTCCACCACCGCACGATCGCGGTTGGTGGAGGGGTTTTCTCTTTTGGTGAAACCCTTTCTGGTATTTGCCATCGTAACGCGCGGCCCACCCACGTCACTCCGGAAGCGGCGATCGCAGTCCCGCTTTAGAGCGCGATGGCACCGGATCATGCCTGTTCGTGTATGCGAGTTGTGCACGAAGTCTCCCCAATTCCTTTCGTGGGACATGGATGAGACTTCGGGTCTTGGGTCCCAATGCCTCCCTTCCTCCAGAGAGACGATCATGGAGGCGTTGTTCGCAAAGCCTCCGTAATACCATTTGGACATTCAAAGGCATCCAAAGATGCGACGCTATTTTTGATCAAGACGCCTCGAAAAAGTCGTTGCATAGCCATAGCTACGGAACTACTTTTTCGGGGATGGATCGGACAAAAAGAGCGAATAGATCGGATGGATCTGAATGTCCAAATGGTATAAGCCCGGAATAACGGCGGTAGCTTACAACCACAAACAAAGAGGACTGCCCGATACGGACAGCCCTCTTCAATGAATTGAGCTTTGATCAATGCGCAACGCTCAACATGGCGTCCTGGATCGATCGGCCATCACGCCCTAGCAGGCTGACCACATAGCTTCCGTTGCGCAATTCAGAGACGCTCAGGACAAGACGTTCCTTGGCATTCATTGCTGATACTTCCAGCACCAAGCGACCTGTCATATCTGTTATGCGCACCAGTTCAGTTCCATTTGGCAACTGTGAAAGCACCAATTCGTCCTTGGCCGGTACAGGGCGCATCTCGAACTGGGGTATTTCTTCAACAGCGATCCCCACCGTGATCACCACCAATGGTTCAGAGAACAACTGGCAATTCCCAAAAGTGGCACGTACGGTGTAACTACCATTCTCTTCAGGCTGGTAGCTCTGGGAAGTTGCTCCAGGGACCACACTGCCATTGAGGAACCAAGCATATCCATCGGCAAGTGAACTTTGGAGCGTTCCACCTTCAAAGAGGATAATTGGAGCCGGCATGGGACAAGCGTCCACCAGATGAAAAATGGTACCGGTTTCGACGTTCCCCACGAACAATTCGCCATCATTGTTCTCACCGAAACAAGCCAGACCCTGTGTGCCGACGTTCCGTACTTCCTCGCGAACAAAACCGCCGACCCCATCCGGCAACAAGCTGTAGAACTCACCACCGACATAGTCCGTGTAGAGGTATCGGCCTGCCAAGCGTGGAAATTCCGTGCCTCTGTAAACACGACCACCGATCACGGAATACCAACCAAAAGAGCCCTGCGCATGTTCAGAAACCGGTGGAACATAGTTGGTAAGGTTCGCACAACCGGCACTAGGCGAAGAATAGGCGCCAAATCCTTCATAACAGTTCCAACCGAAGTTCGGATGGCTATTGTATAAAGCACCAGCAGGCCAGAAATCGACTTCCTCAAACGCATTTTGGCCTACGTCCCCGATCCATAGGTCACCGGTCAATGCATCGAAGCCCCAACGGAACGGATTGCGAAGGCCCGAGGCCCAGATCTCCGGAAGTGTATCGCCCACCAGACCGGCGAACGGGTTGGTAGGTGGAATGGTGTAGGTCGTATCCGGGTCACTCACATCAATACGGATCATATCACCCAATGGGTCGGACATATTCTGGGCGTAACCTTCCGGGTCTCCTCCGCTCCCACCGTCGCCTAAACCGATATACAAGTACCCGTCCGGGCCGAAGTGGATATCACCACCGTTGTGGTTACTGTACGGTTGTGGCCACGAGTAGATCACCTGCTCGCTTGCTTCGGCTGCAGAATCCGGGTTGGCCGTAACGCTGAACCGTGATATACGGGATGACCCATTGCCGCCGCCAAAGATGTAATAGACATAAAAGAACCCACTCTCGGCATAATTCGGGTCGAAGGCCAAGCCCAACAAACCTTGCTCACCTCCACTATTAACGCGAGTATGGATATCCAAAAATGGTGCTGCGGATACCACTCCATCCGCATCCAAGATCTTGATATACCCTGCCTGTTCCACCACGAACAAGCGTTCATCACCGGCATTGGCGATTGCAACGGGATTTGCTAGACCGAGAGTGAATGGTTCCAGACCCACGGTAACCGGGTTTTGTGCCAGGGCCGTTGTACCAGCCAAAATGGAGATCCAAAGAAATTGCCTCATTGTTCCGTCGTTCAATTTGGTCCCAAAACTAGGTAGTACATGCTCAATCGTTCCCGGCTTTTACAGGAAGGCTACTTTTGCGGCCCCTTTCCGGTTACCACCATTGCACTTTCACGGACGGATATCCATGTCACTCCAAAACGAAATTGACCACCGGCGCACCTTTGCCATCATCAGTCACCCCGATGCCGGCAAGACCACGTTGACCGAGAAATTCCTGCTCTATGGCGGGGCCATTCAAACTGCGGGGGCAGTAAAGAGCAACAAGATCCGGAGGGGTGCCACCAGTGATTTCATGGACATCGAACGGCAACGCGGGATATCCGTGAGCACGTCCGTTATGACCTTCGACTATGGGGGAAAATTGATCAACCTGTTGGATACGCCAGGTCACCGGGATTTTGCCGAGGATACCTACCGGACGCTTACTGCTGTTGACAGTGTGGTTTTGGTTATCGATTGTGTGAAAGGTGTTGAAGCGCAGACCGAACGCTTGATGGAAGTGTGTCGCATGCGAAATACACCCGTGATCGTTTTCATCAACAAGATGGATCTGGAAGGTCGAGACCCATTCGATCTGCTTGATGAATTGGAAAGTAAGCTGGACATCAAGGTTCGTCCAATGAGTTGGCCTATCGGTATCGGTCGCACCTTTCAAGGGGTCTATGACCTATTCAGTAAGGGGTTGCGGTTGTTCGATCCTGGAAAGAGCAAAGTGGAGCAACATAGTGATCGGATCGAGGACCTCGCCGATACACGTCTCGATGCCAGCATTGGCAAGGACCCCGCAGATCAGTTAAGGGCGGAAATTGACCTGATCGAGGGTGTCTATGATCCGTTGAGCCTGGAAGCGTATGCCGAAGGGCGGATCGCACCGGTCTTCTTCGGAAGTGCCTTCAATAACTTCGGTGTCAAGGAGGTGCTCGATGCTTTCGTGGCCATCGCCCCCAGCCCTCAACCTCGCCAAACTGACCAAGGTGAAGTAGCTCCGAATGATCCGAAGTTCAGCGGTTTCATATTCAAGATACACGCCAACTTGGACCCGAACCACCGGGACCGGATCGCTTTCCTACGGATCTGTTCCGGCAAGTTCGAACGAAACACGTACTACCACCATGTAAGGCTGAACAAGAACCTCCGCTTTGCCACGCCCACCGCCTTCCTCGCTGCGGCCAAGAGCATTGTGGATGAAGCTTGGCCTGGTGATGTGATCGGTCTGTTCGATACAGGTAGTTTCAAGATCGGTGATACCCTTACCGAAGGTGCCGATTTCCAGTTCCGGGGAATTCCGGCATTCAGTCCGGAACTGTTCCGCGAGCTGGTGAACATGGATCCCATGAAGACCAAACAGTTGGACAAGGGTATTCGTCAGCTTACGGATGAAGGCGTGGCACAGCTCTTCACACAACAGCCGGGCAACAAGAAGATCGTGGGTTGCGTGGGCGAATTGCAATTCGAAGTGATCAGCTACCGCTTGGAACATGAGTACGGGGCCAAGTGTGCGTTCCAACAAATTCCAGCATACAAAGCCTGTTGGATGACAAGCACGGACGAAGCGGCGTTGGACCAATTCATCCGCGTGAAGGCCCTCCAGATCGTTCAGGACAAGGATGAGAACCCAGTGTTCATGGCACCCAGCCAGTATATGTTGGAGTTGGAAAAACGCAACAATCCGGAGATCACCTTCCACACCACCAGTGAATTCAAGACCGCGGTGGTTTGAATCTGGATCTTGCCTTTTCCAGGGGGTAAGACCATTAACCAAACCTTAACAAGGCAATGGGCCAACGCGTAGGCCAGCCGTTTACGTCCATGTTGGAACGGATCTTGCCTTGGGGCAAGGTCTTTACTTTTGTCGCCATGAAGAATTCGATCCGTACTTCACTTTTGTTGACCGCGCTAGTTGCAGGGAACCTCTTCGCCCAAGATGGACCGAAACGAGAGATCGAGGTGACCATAGCGGGTTCGGCCAAGGACACGGTGTACCTCGCGAATTACTACGGCAATAAGCTCTACTACGCGGATACTTGCGTCGCCGATGCCAAGGGCAAGGTGGTCTTCAAAAGCGAGAAAGGCTATAAGGCGGGTATGTATGCAGTGGTTGTTCCAGGACCCAAGTATTTTGAAGTGGTGGTGAATGAGCCGGTCATCAAACTCTCCACGGATACTGCAGACCTCCTCGGCAATTTAGTAGTGCGGAGTTCCAAGGAGAACGAACTCTTTTCAGCCTACATCAAGTTCCTGAACGCCCGAAAGAAAGACAGTGAGGTGTTGAACGAACAGGGCAATAAGGGAAGTGACCCGATGGCAAAAAGCGCGATCAAGGCGCAATTGAAGGAACTCGACGAGGCCGTGAAGACCTACCAACGTGAGCTGATCGCCAACAACTTCGGGACATTAGCGGCGGCCTTGGTAAAGATGAGCATGACCGTGGAATTACCGGAACCCTTGAAAGCTGATGGCACCTTGGACAGCGCAGCGGCCTATTACCAATTCCGGGCGCATTTCTGGGACAACTTCGACCTGAAGGATGAGCGCATTGTTCGTGTTCCTGTTTTCGCCAACAAGTTCGATGAGTACATCGGCAAGACCATTCCGCAAGTGCCCGACACGATCAACGCGCTGGTGGACCAGCTGATCCAACGTACCGATGGCAAGAATGACGCATTCAAGTACATGGTGAACACGGTGACCCACAAGTTCGAGACCAGCGACATCATGGGTATGGACGCCGTCTTCGTACATATGGCTCTGACCTACTTCTGTCCCAAGGACGGGAAACCGGGCCGCGTGGATTGGATGACCGAGGAGAAGTTGGACAAACTGTGCGAACGAGCAAATAAGCAAGCCCCGTTGACTCTTGGTCGAAAGGCACCGAATTTGAGCTTGCCGGACACCACCGAACAGAACTGGTTAAGCCTGTATGATATGCCGCAGGAGTACGTGGTGATCATTTTCTGGGACCCTCATTGTGGCCATTGCAAAAAGGAATTGCCTGTTTTCGCCGAGTTGTACAAGTCAGAGATGAAGGACTTGGACATCGGGGTGTATTGTGTTTCGAAATCGGTGGACTCCACCCTGATGAAGGATTGGAAGGCGTTCATTCGCGAGCACGACTTGGATTGGACCAACGTGGGCCTTACCGAAACGGTTTTCCGCGAGGCGAAAAAGGACCCGCGCAAATACATTCCCAAGTACACGACCATCGAAAGTCTGAACTATTCCGAGACCTACGATGTGTACAGCACTCCTAAGGTCTTTCTCGTGGATGGCGAACGCAAGTTCCGTGGCAAACAATTGAGCCCGGAGCAGATCGTGGACCTGGTGAAGAAGTTGAAGGAACGGAATCCGCCGAAGGCGAAGGAGTAATATTTCCGTCCGTCCCGGTCAGACCTTTCAAGTCCACCCCTAAAGCTTCGAAAGGAACCTATGGGATCGTCGAATGCCCCAGCGTGGACAGGATAGGCGCGGGCACGTCAACACCTCTTGCTTCGTTCCTTTGCCCTGCTTTGTGATCTAGCCACACGCCCTTTCCAGCGAGGCGCTTAACCTTCCGTGCCGTTGGTCCAGATCTGTTCAGTGATGCTTTGGCCGTTCTTGAAGTAGAACGTTCCCCACTTCGCGATCACCTTGCTGTATTCGTCGGCCTTATTGCCGCGTACCACCACCCTCTTGATGATCACTTTGTTGCCTTCGGTATAGCTTTCCTCGGTAACACCTTCGGGATATTCATGGGCCAACTTGGAACGGTTGCGATCGGCGGCACCTCTGGGTTGGTTTGCGATCGTGTTATCCAATTCCTGCTTTGTGGCATTTCGGCTATCGGCACTGCGTTGGCCATAGCTGGTCTCCCGGGCAGTAGTCGCCCGCTTCTGCGCATCCACATCCCTGCGTTGTGCTTCAACGTTCCCCTCACCGCGTTTCTCTAATGCATCCATCCGTTCCTCGGTGGCGATCACATCTTCTCGGGCATTGCTGTTCCTCGCAATGCCAGCTTGGGCTTGTTCATTCCGACTTTGGGCAATGGCCTCTTTTTGCTCTGCTGCTTCACGGGCACGGCTCGATTGGTCTTGGTCCCAGATCACCCCACGATCTTGTACGCCCTGTTCCAGGTCCAGTTTGCCTTGGTAGTTCTGGGTCCGTGCCTCTTTGCTCCGTTGTCTTCGCTCAGCTTCAGCACGTTCCAATGCGCTCTGGTATGCCAGCAGGTCATCAGCTTGTTGTTGACGGCGTGCATCGCTACCCATATATAATTGCGCACTTTCTCCTTGCAATCTTTCCTTTTGCTGGATCGGAGCGTCCCGTCGTATGGCGGCTTCGTCGGCATTTTCCGCTTCTGTGTTCTGCAAGTCACTTCGGAACTTCCTTATCCGGTCGTATTTCTCGGCCTCTTCCCGCTCGCGCGCTTCGCGCATGAAACGGATCGCCTCGTCCTCCTGTCCTGAGCCCACATTGGTGCTTGGCGTGCGCACCACCTCCTTTGGTTTCTCTTTGTTCTGCGCTGCAAGTTCGGCCTCTAACCGCAAGCGTTCCTGTTCTGCCAGAAGCTTATCGATCTGGTCGATCTTGGCAAGTGGATAGGTCTCGTCCGGCTTTATGTCACTGGCCTCGCCGTAGATCCCTCTTGCGTTCAGATAATCCTTCGCGGCCATGGCTTCATCGGCGCGAACTATACTGGCTTGGTAACGGGCATCCAGTTCCTGCACACTTTCACGCGCTTTCCTATCCCGTTCCTCTGCTGCAAGACGCGCTTCTTCCGCTTCCCGTTCTTTGCGAAGCCGTTCAGCTTCGGCACTTTCCTGGGCATTTGCGGCAGCCAACCGTGCGACTTCCGCATCAGCCGCCTCCTTCAAGCGGCGTTCTTCATCCAACCGGGCCTTCTCTGCAGCCAAGCGTTCCGCCTCGGAAAGTTTGGCGGCTCGACGAGCCAACTCAGCATCGATCGCAGCCAATTTATCCTTGGGATACTTTTCTGCTGGCTTAACTCCAAGTGCCGCCGTGTATTTATCCCGGGCCTTGTCAAAGTCATCCATACCAAATGCAATGTCACCAGCAGCAATCAGCTCTTTGTATTCGGCATCGATCTGTTCGGCAGCCATGTTCTTTTGGCGCTCGAGTTCTGCCAAACGAGCCTTTTCCGCTGCTGCGGCTTCCGCTGCAAGCCGATCTGCTTCGGCCTTTGCAGCACTCTCTGCAGCCTCTCGCTCAGCCCGCAGCCGGTCCTCTTCTGCTTTCTTGGCCGCATCACCCAACAGTGAATTGATCTCAGCCAGCTTATCCTTCGGGTATTGTTCTTCAGCCTTCACCTCCAAGGCTGCGCGGTAGTCCGCACCAGCCTTATCGTAGGTCTTCGCAGCGAAAGCCTTGTCCGCTGATGTGATAAGGTCATTGTACCGCTTGTCCTTTTCCTGCTTTTCACGCAACAAGCGTTCCTCTTCGGCCTTGGCCTGGGCAGTTGCATCGAGTTGCTTTTCGATCAATGTGATCCGCTCCTTCGGATAGGCCTCTGTCGGTTTCAAGGTCAGCGCGTCCTTGTAGTCGTTCAAAGCTTCCGAGAATTTGGACCCATCGAAGAACTTGTCTGCACTCTTGATCAGGTCGTTGTAGCGTTTTTCAAGTTCCGCTGCCTTCTTTTCCTCTTCTGCCGCCTTAGCTGCAGCCGCGACCAGAGCATCCACTTCCGCAATGCGATCCTTGGGATACTTTTCCGCTGTTTTCAACCCACTGGCCTCTTGGTACTTGCTCTTGGCTGCGGTGTAGTCCTTTTTGTCGAAGGCTGCATCCGCAGTGGCAATTGAAGCATCGTATTTCGCATCCAATTCGGCCTGTTTCTTTGCAGCCTCTGCCTCGACCTGCTTCTTTGAGATCAGCGCGAGCTGGTCCTTCGGATAGGCTTCGGCAGATTTGATAGCACTGGCCTCATTGTATTTGGTCTTGGCCTCTTCCCAGCTATCCTTACCGAAGGCTTTGTCCGCGTCTGCAATTGCGGCATCATACCGTTCGTTCAGTTCACGCGCCTTGCGTTCATCTTCTTCCTTCTTTGCCGCTTCTGCTTTGCGAGCCGTTATGGCTGCAAGTTGGTCCTTGGGGTACTTTTCGGCAACCTTCAGTGCAGAGGCTTCGGTGTATTTTCCAGTCGCATTGTCCCAATCCTGAGCAGCAAATGCGGCATCCGCTTCGGTGATCAATGCTCGGTACTGTGCGTCAAGTTCCTTGGCCTTGAGTTCGTCCGCAGCCTTCTTGGCGAGCTCTTCCCGCTTTTTGGTAATAGCGACCAATTGGTCCTTGGGGTATTTCTCCGCCGCCTTCAGCCCAAGTGCCTCATTGTACTTGGTTTCAGCAGCATCATAATCCGCACTTTTGAATGAAGCATCCGCAGCTAGGATGGCGGCCTCGTATTTGGCCTGGAGTTCCTTCGCGTTCTTTTCGTCCTCGGCCTTTTTCTCCAGCTCGGCCTTTTTCGCGATGATCGCAGCCAGCTGGTCCTGTGGGTACTTTTCCGTCGGCTTTAGAGCAAGTGCTTCGGTGTACTTCGCCGTAGCGACATCCCAAGTAGTGCTTTTGAACGCTGCGTCGGCAGCGGCTATTGCGGCTTTATAGTTCTCCTCCAACTCCTTGGCAAGTTTTTCCTCTGCCGCCTTCTTTTCGGCCGCCAAGCGCATGGCGGCCACCACGGAGAGTTGGTCCTTGGGATACCTTTCCGCCGGCTTCAGTTCGCTGGCCTCGGTATATTTCGCAATGGCCTGATCCCAGCCTTGGGCCTTCACGGCCGCATCACCAGCAGCAACAGCAGCATCGTATTTCGCCTGTAATTCCTTGGCCTTCTTTTCCTCCGCGGCCAAGCGTTCCAGATCCACGAGTATGGCCTCGATCTCCTTCACCTTCTGCTTGGGATACGCCTCGGTCTCCTTCATCGCAATGGCGTCGTTGTACTTCGTCTTTGCGCTTGCGTAGTCCTTCTTCGCGAAAAGCCCATCGGCCTCCTTGATCACGGCATCATACTTCGCGCTCGCGGCCTTGTCCGCCTCTTGGCTGGTCAAGCGCATATTGGCATCGCTCAATTTCGCTGTGGCGATGGCGTCTTTCGGCTTCAAGGTGAGCGCCTCACTGAAGTTCTCTACGGCTTTCTTGAAATCCGATGTCGCCATCGACTTCTCGCCACTTTCCATGAGCTTTGCGAACTTGGCTTCCGCATCGCCTTGGTTCTTCAACAGGTCTTGGTATTCCTTGATCAAACGCGCCTGGGCATCGCGCATTTTAGTGGTGTATTCGATGTCCCAATTGAAGGTGCCCGCAGTGTAGGCGGCCATACCAAAAGGTTCATTCAAGATGGAATAATCGATGCCCGGCAGGTCCGTGAGCATGGAGAAATCGATGTTCATGCCGTGCCCTCCTTGCCGGTCTTCTTCCGGTACACTTCGTGTATCGATCTTGATGTTCTTGCCTACAAAACCGGCCTTGTCCACCACGATCTTGTAGTCTGCACCGTAGTCCAAGTTCAATTCATACTTCCCACTGGCATTCGTGGGCACGTCGATCAACTTCGCACCGTTCTTATAGACCGTAACGACCACATCATCCAATTTCCTTGATGAAGTAAGGTCCTTTACCGTCCCGTAGATCATCACATTGTCCACTTGGGCCATCGTCGTGCCTAAAGCGGCACACAGAGCAATGGTCAAGCACAACCGGGTAAAGGCTTTTCGACTAGTAGGCATGAAATTTTGAACGTCTTGCAGGAGGTTCATGGAACGCCGCAATTTACAACATCTTTGACAGCCCTTCGGAACACCATGACCAAAGGGGGATCCAACAATGAAAAGTATATGGGAATCCAACCAGTTCCATAGGCAGCCGGACCTTGTGGTTGTAGGGGCTGGCATTGTGGGCCTCTTTACCGCCCTGTTCCATAAACGCGCTTTTCCCCACCATCATGTGCTCGTCTTGGAACGCGGGCCGTTCCCGAGTGGTGCAAGTGTGAAGAATGCCGGGTTTGCCTGTTTCGGGAGTCCGAGTGAATTGCTTGCCGACCTGTCCAATGAGGGTACCGATGCCATGCTCGACCGGGTTGAAGAACGATGGCTTGGATTGCTTGAACTTCGGAAGGAACTCGGGGATCTGGCGATCGGATTCGAACCCACGGGTGGGCATGAGATGTATGCGGAACATGACCCGCTGTACACGAAAGTGGCCGATGGGTTCGATCGGTTGAACGAGCAACTGCACCCTATTTTCGGGAAGGCAGTATTCCAATGGGATGATGCCTCCATCCATCGTTTCGGCTTGACAGGTGTCAAACATCTGGTACGTACCGACCTAGAAGGCCCTTTGGATACAGGGATGTTGATGAGATCACTCTTGCAGAAAGCAGTGGGTTCGGGCGTTCTTGTACGGACCAATGCGCACTTAACCGGGATCATCGAACAAGCGAGCGGAGTTGAACTTTCACTTGCCAATAGCGAAGTAGTGAGGGCGGCCAACGTGGTGGTCGCAACGAACGGTTATAGCAAAGCCTTGTTCCCCGAATTGGATGTTCAGCCTGCGCGTGGTCAAGTGCTTCTTACGGAACCCGTGGAAGGACTTCGATTGAAAGGAACCTTTCATTACGACGAGGGCTATGTGTATTTCCGGGACTACAACGGCCGCGTGTTGCTGGGCGGTGGAAGGAATTTGGACATCGCAGGAGAGACCACCACCGAAGATGCCACCACACCTTTGATCCAAAACGAGTTGGAACGACTGCTGCGTGAGGTGATCCTGCCCGGAAAAACAATAGCTGTGGCCCAACGCTGGAGCGGGATCATGGGCATGGGGGCAAGCAAAAGTCCGATCGTGCAACACATGGGTCCACGGGTGGTTGTAGCTGTCAGGTTGGGGGGAATGGGTGTGGCGATCGGGATCCGTGCAGCCCGGCAAGCCGCCGGGTTGATCGGGTAAATGGAAAATCACCCTATTTGGGTAGATCGCTCCACTTGCGGAATGCTTGAAAAGATCTAGTTTCGCCCGGTCAACGGCTGATCGCCGTAAAGTTCAAAAACAACCCCAAACTCCTTTTCCTCCAACCCCAAACTCCATGAAGAATTTGAAACACCTGGTCTTCGCCTTATTGGCCGTTACAACATTTTCACTCGCCTCTTGCAAGAAGGACAAGTGCAAGGACAAGACCTGCCAAAATGGTGCTCCATGTGTGGATGGGACCTGCAACTGCACGACCGGCTTCTCCGGCGAGAATTGCGAGATCGAGAACCGGGCGAAGTTCCGTAGCACGTATAATGTGAACGAGTCCTGCCCCAGTGGCAACTTCACCTACCAGATCACCATCTCCAATTCTTCTACCGGTGCCGACAAGGTCCTGATAAGCAATTTCGGAGGATATGGTGTATCCGTAACCGCAACGGCTAGTGGGAACTCGCTGAACGTGGCCACTCAACAAGTGGACATCAGTGGAAACTCTGCCACGTTCTCGGGCAGCGGTCAACTCTCCGGTAATATATTGACCCTTTCATACACCATTTCCGGTGGTGGTAGTTCCGAGTCTTGCACGATGAACTGCACGAAGGTCTGATCTTGTCCTTTCTGAAATTCTTGGGGCCCTGAAGTGCAGTCTACACTTCGGGGCCTTTCTCTTGGTACCATTCAGGCAGCAGAAGGACCGATCAAAGCCATCAGCCCTATCTTCGCGGCACTTCAACGAAACGTACCAACCATGACCCGACTTTCCATTTTCGCTCTTTGTGCTGTTCTCGTCCTCTCCTCGTGCGTGGGTAAGAAGAAGTATGTCGTACTGCAAGGCAATGCCACCAAGACGACCGAGGAACTGAATGCCTGCAACACTGCCAAAGCGGCTTTGGAAGCGAAAGTGGCCGGTTTGGAATCAACGAACGACCACTTGAAGGACCAGGTCCGTGACCTGAACAATACCAATGCGGCTCTTTTGAACAATGTCGGCAATATGGCCACGCTTTCCGCGAAAGAAGCGGAGAACTTGGAGAAGTCGTTGGAAAGCATGCGGGAAAAAGACCTGCAGATCAAGAACCTGAACGATGCCTTGACCAAGAAGGACAGCGTTACCATCGCTTTGGTGACCAGCTTGAAGGGCGTATTGGGCAACATGGATGACAAGGATGTGGAGATAAACGTGGAGAAAGGCGTTGTCTTCATCAGCATCAGCGATAAGATGTTGTTCACCAGTGGCAGCTATGTGGTAACCGATAACGCCAAGGTCGTACTTGGGAAAGTTGCGACCGTGATCAACAACAAGCCGGAAATGGATGTTTTGATCGAAGGCCATACCGATGATGTGCCGGTGAGCAAACAGTGCATTAGCGATAACTGGGATCTGAGCGTGTTGCGTGCCACCGCGATCGTCCGCGTACTTCAAAAGGATTTCAACGTGGCACCTTCACGCCTCACCGCTGGTGGCCGCAGCCAGTATGTTCCATTGGTGGCGAATGACACACCGGAGAACAAAGCGACCAACCGCCGCACCCGTGTGGTGATCCTCCCGAAACTCGATCAGTTCTATGAAATGATCGAGGAGGGTATGAAGGAAGCAAGCGAGGAAGGAAAGTAGATCGGGTTTCTGAAAAGGCCGCACTAGAGGAACATTCCATTGTCTTCGATGGGATCAGGGTAAAACACCCGCTGCGACCCTTATCGGGTCGAAAATGCCTTCTCGCGATTTGCGCCCTGCGGGCTAGATGGTGCGACCCTTGTCGGGTCGAAATATCTTGTAACCACCAGGCTACTTGAGGTATTGCGTTAGCGCACCTTGGATCCGAGCGTTCACGTCCTCGGTATTCGCCGGGACAAATCGTTCACCGGTGATCCGCTCGTACAACTCCACATAGCGATCGGTAACGCTTTGCACGAAGGCATCATCCATCTCAGGGACCTGTTGGCCTTCCTTGCCCATGAAGTGATTCGCAATGAGCCATTCGCGGACGAATTCCTTGCTCAATTGCTTCTGCGGTTCGTTACGTTCTTGACGCTCCTCGTAGCCTTCAGCATAGAAGTAACGCGAACTGTCCGGGGTGTGGATCTCATCGATCAAGATGATCTGTCCTCCCGGCATCCCATTTGTGCCGGGAACCGTGCGACCGAACTCGTACTTGGTGTCCACTAGGATCAACCCTTGGGCCTTGGCCAGTCTAGTTCCTTCAGCAAATAAGGCGAGCGCATAACTCGCCATGGTATCCCATTCCGCAGGTGTACAAAGACCTTGTTCCAGGATCTGATCCGGAGTTATGTCCTCATCGTGCCCTTCTTCGGCCTTGGTGCTGGGTGTGATCAACGGCTGCGGGAATTGGTCGTTCTCCTTTAGGCCATTGGGCATCTGTGCCCCGCACAATACGCGTTCACCGGCCTTGTATTGCCGCCATGCATGTCCTGCCAAGTAGCCCCGGACCACCATTTCAACGCGCACCGTAGTGGCTGTTTTACCGATCACCACATTCGGATCCGGCGAGGACATGGCCCAGTTCGGTGCTATGTGTGCGGTGGCCTGCAGCATGTACCAACTCAGTTGGCTAAGCACTTGGCCTTTGTGCGGTATGCCGCGCGGCAACACCACATCGAACGCGCTGATCCGGTCACTGGCCACCAATATCGTGCGGCCATCCTTCAGGTGGTAAACATCACGCACCTTGCCCCGATAAACGCTTGCCACGTTAGGCAGCTCCAGGCTGGAACGCAACAAAGTGCCCGGCGTAGTAGTGGTCATTTGCGTTTTGACTTATCGGTCCGCTCTTCCAGTTCCCTGAAAGCCACCAAAACCTTGGTCACCAGTTCATGGCGGATCACATCCTTCTCATCCAACTCCACCACGTTGATCCCATCCACGCCGCGCAGCATGGCCACAGTGGGCATAAGACCACTGGGTTGGCGTTCCGGCAGATCCACTTGGGTCACATCACCGGTGATCACGAACTTGGCACTACGGCCCATGCGGGTGAGGAACATTTTCAACTGTGGAAGCGTGGCGTTCTGTGCCTCGTCCAAGATCACGAAGGCATGGTCCAATGTACGGCCACGCATAAAGGCCAGCGGAGCGATCTGGATCACGCCTTCATCCAAATGGTCGGCCAACTTGGAGGCCGGGATCATTTCACGGAGTGCGTCGTAAAGCGGTTGCAGGTAAGGGTCCAATTTTTCGCGCAAGTCGCCTGGCAGGAAACCGAGGTTCTCCCCCGCTTCCACCGCCGGTCGCGTAAGTATGATGCGGCGCACCTTCCGTTCCTTCAATGCCCGAACCGCCAAGGCAACCGCGGTGTAGGTCTTTCCCGTGCCGGCAGGACCGATCGCGAAGACCATGTCACTGGTCTCTGTGGCCTCCACCATTTTCTCCTGATTACGCGTGCGGGCTTTTACGCGCAAGCCAGCGTTCCCATGGACAAGCACGCCGGCTTCTTCACCGGGTGAACCGGGCGCAGGTGGCCCGTTGGTCCCCATAATATCGTCCAAGACCTTACGTGGCAACTCGTTGTAGCGTGCCACATGTTCGATCAACTGCTCGAAGCGTTCCTCGAAGAGGCCGATATCGTTCTCCGTGCCTTTCAAGATGAGCGTTTCGCCACGCGCGATGATGCTCAGTTTGGGAAAGAGCGTTCGGATGATGCGCAGGTTGGTATCGTTGGCACCAAGCACTTCAACGGGCTCGACACCTGTAATGGAAAGTTCTTTTTCGATCAAGGAACAATGGGGTGTTGAAACAATTTGGGACGATCGGCCGAGTGGCCTTCTAGTTTTGAGGGCCGAAGGTAGTGCCTCGTCGACACCTTCACTACCACCCTATGGCCATCATCACGCTTACTACGGATATGGGCTTGAAGGACCACTATGTGGCTACGGTCAAGGGTGCCATTTGGTCCCAGTTCCAAGAGGCCCAGATCGTTGACATAAGCCACGATATCAAACCGTTCGACAATGGCCAGGCGGCGTTCGTGCTCCGTCAAGCGTACCCCGCATTCCCCAAAGGCACCATCCACATTATCGGTGTAAATCCCGAAGCTGATGGGCAAACACCCCACATCGTGGCGCGCCATGACGGGCAGTATTTCATCGGTGCGGACAATGGCATCTTCAGTCTTCTGTTCGATGGAATGCCGCAGGAAGCCTTTGAGCTTTCCATGAAATTGGATGAGGACCATGTGGCCTTTCCGACGCGAAGCGTGTTTGTAAAGGCCGCTTGCCATTTGGCCCGGGGCGGAACGCCGGAAGTGATCGGACGGAAAACGACAACGCTGCGTGAACAGATCGGATTCCAACCGGCGATCGATCCCATGAGTATCCGTGGAAAGGTGCTCTACATCGATTCCTATGGGAACTTGGTGACCAACGTGCGCAAAAAGATCTTCGACGATGTGGGCCGTGGTCGCACGTTCCGGATCGGTTTCGGGATCACGGATGATGATATCACCAAGGTCCATTCCACGTATGGCGATGTGCCCTTGGGTGAACGACTCGCTTTCTTCAATGCGACCGGTTTGCTGGAAATTGCAGTGAACAAAGGAGTCGAAGGTTCAGGTGGTGGTGCTGCCCGCTTGTTCGGTGTGGAGTATGAAGATGCCGTACGGGTCGAATTCGGAGAGTGGAAACGGTGATCGTTGCACCACACAGTAGCCGCCCATGATCGTTCGTATCGTAAAAATGACCTTCGAGCTGCAGCATGTGACCCGTTTCCAAGAGCTATTCGAGGGCTGGAAACCGAAGATCCGTTCTTCGGCCGGTTGTATCCATTTGGAATTGTTGCACGACGTTGATGATCCACGGATCTTCTTCACCTATAGCCACTGGAATTGTGTTGAGGACCTGGAAACCTATCGCCACTCCCCTGTTTTCGCCGAAGTGTGGCCTCGAACGAAAGAACTATTCGCCGCTCCAGCCGCCGCATGGAGCACCGAGAGAGAGCATCTTTTGCCTTGACCACCAATGCGTATTCCTCTTTTGGTCCGGTCTTTGTCCGATCTTAGGCCCATGTACCGTTCACTCTTCCTTTGCTCCTTCATGGTCCCCGTTGTGCTTTTTGCACAATCTCCCACGGCCGAAGACCATGTGCTATACGCCAAGACCGCTTACGCAGCCAATAACATGGAAGAAGCGAAAGCGCATGCTGATTCCGCGTTGACCCTGGACAGTGGCGTGCAGGGCGGTTTCAAGTTGAGGGGAGATATCAAACAACGGCAGGGCGATCTGCATGGGGCCATGTCCGACTATATCAAGGCCGAAAAGGTGGACGATTCGGACCCTCGGTTGTACGTGAGCCGTTCCGCAGTGTACATCACAGAGGGCCATTTGAAAGAGGCCATGAGGGATGTGGACCGTGCATTGGACATGGACAAGACCGATCCTGATGCATGGTACAATCGTTCTTGTGCAAATTATTTGGGCCAGAACAATGATGGTGCGCTTCGGGACATAGAACAATCGTTGGAATTGAGACCTGAGAATGCTGACGCGCTGTTCCTGCGGGGTGTGTTGAAAGGCGAGGTGTACAAGGAGGAGGCCGGCATTGTGGACATCCAGGAGGCCCTCCGATTGAAACCAACGATCCCCGGTGGTGCAATGAGCTTGGCCGTACTTCTTTTCGAGGACAAGCAGTATGACAAGGCGATCGAAAAATTCACCGAGGTGATCAACTTGGATGATAAGGACAAACCGGATGCGCACTACTACAGGGCAGACTGTTTTTACGAGCAGCAGAACAAGGAAATGGCCTGTGCCGATTTTCGGGTCGCCGCCCAGTTGGGTGATGCAGATGCGAAATTCATTGTGCGCAATTACTGCAATACGGATCAGGACAAGATCCCGAAAAAGCCTGTGAAGAGCCGCAGAAAGTCCGTGATCGAATTCTGATCGGGGCCCACTGCGCAAATGGTAACCCTTGCCTAGGACCATGTTCGGCATGGACCGGTCGGGGAACGGCGCCTCCCTCCCCAACCTTCAATAGTATCTTGGCGCCCGCTCTTCGGCATGCGTGTACTCATTCTAAAGGAGGTCCGTGGTTTCCTCGGATCATTGATCGGTCAGGTGGTGGTGGTGGTGTTCCTGTTGATCACCGGCCTTTTCTTGTGGGTATTCCCTAACAACATCTTGGACATGGGCTACGCCGACCTGGGGCCCTTGTTCTTCATTGCACCGTGGGTCTTCCTTTTTCTGGTCCCTGCGGTAACCATGCGCAGCTTCAGCGAGGAAAGGCGAACGGGTACCATTGAACTGCTGCTCACCAAACCGCTCACCGAATTGCAATTGGTGCTGGCCAAGTACATCGCTTCGGTGGTGCTTGTGCTTATCGCCTTGCTACCCACACTGGTCTACTGGTACAGTCTGAATGACCTGGCAATGCCACGTGGCAATCTCGACAATGGAGGGATCATCGGATCCTACATTGGTCTTTTCTTCCTTGCGTCCAGTTTTGCAGCGATCGGGGTGTTCGCTTCCGCGATCACGGAGAACCAAGTGGTCGCGTTCATGATCGCAGTTTTCATTGCCTTCTTTCTTTTCATCGGGTTCGACCTCATTGCGAGCTTCGATGCCTTCGGTGCGTTGGAAGGTCCCATCAAAGCGATCGGTATCCAGGACCATTATGCCAGCTTGAGCCGTGGTGTTCTCGACCTGCGTGATGTGATCTACTTCATGGCCATCATCGGCGTGTTCCTTTTGCTCACGCGCGCTGCGCTCCAAAGCCGACGTTGGTAGATGCAACGCAGTCCTCGTTCCGCCGATCTACTGGAGCTCTTGATGGGCTTGGGTGTGATCGCGCTCGTGGTGTTCATTGGATCATTCTTGCGGATGCGGGCCGACCTGACCAATGAAGGCCGCTTCACCCTAAGGCCAGCAACCACGGAAATGCTGGACAGCTTGAAGGATGTGATGTATGTGAAGGTCTATCTGACCGGAGCGCTGCCTGCCGACCTGCAGCGGCTTAGCAGCGCCACAAAGGACCTGTTGGATGAAATGCACGCTGTGCAACCCGGTAAGATCCAGTACACCTTCATAGACCCAAGTGAAAGTGACGATGAAAAGACCCGCAAGGAGACCTACGACCAGTTGCAGGAACAGGGATTGAGCTACAGCAGCATACGGATGCGCGATAAGGAGGCTTTCTCTGAACGGATCGTGTTCCCCGGCGCAATGGTGAGCTATCAGGAAAAGATGGTGCCTGTCCAGTTGCTGAAGACCCAAATGCGAACGCCGGATGCCGATATGGTGAACCGGTCCATCAACAACTTGGAATACGAATTTGCGAGTGCCTTCCGCCAGGCGACCAGGAGGGACAAGAAGAAGATCGCCATACTGGAAGGCCACGGCGAGGTGCCAGCGATGGAAATAGCCGACCTTACAGCAGCGCTGGTTGAATTCTATGATGTGGACCGCGTGCGGATCGATGACCGGATCGATGCATTGGGCCACAAAATTGCCGGCGTGAAATACAGGGTGAATGATTTTGACGCATTGGTGATCGCCGGGCCGGACAGCACCTTCAGCGACAGGGACAAGTTCGTGGTGGACCAGTTCGTGATGAACGGAGGTCGAGTCCTGTGGATGATCGATCCGATGAACGCACAATTGGACAGCTTGCGCCGGAACCAATTCTCCATTGCTGTGCCATCTGAACTGGGTTTGGACGAGTTGCTTTTCACCTACGGCGTGCGCTTGAACAAGGACTTGGTGCTCGACCAAAGTTGCGCGCCCATTGAATTGTACACCCAACCCTACGGCAACCAGCGGAAACTGGAACGTTTCCCTTGGTATTGGGAACCCGTGCTGATCCCGGAAAGCACCCACCCTATCGTAAGCAATATTGACCCTGTGCACATCAGGTTCGGCAGCACGTTGGACACGATCGCTGTTGATGATGTGAACAAGACGATCCTGCTCACCAGCTCGCCGCGCTCTATGGCCCAACGCAATCCTGTTCGGATCAGTTTGAACGTAGTGGAGATGGCACCACCCTTCGATCGCCAAAGCACTCCGTACATGCCCATGGCGGTGCTCTTGGAAGGAAAATTCGTGAGCGCCTTTATAGATCGGTTACCGGACAACTTTGCCAAGGACCCGGAGATCGCCTTCCGCGAGACCGGCAAGACCAGTGCCCAGATCGTGATCGCCGATGGGGATGTGGCGCGCAACCGTATTGATGCCGAAAAGGGCATGTTCTACGCGTTGGGTTTTGACCGCTATGCGAATGCCAAGATCTACGGGAATCGGGAATTGCTCGTTAACGCAATGAACCACCTGCTCGATGACAAGAGCCTGATATCCATCCGATCACGCACCATCACGCTGCGACAATTGGACCCCGACCGGATCGTAAAAGACCGTGGCTTCTGGCAAGTGGTGAATACAGCCGTCCCAGTGCTTCTTGCACTTGTCCTTGGTTTCTGTTTCCAATACCTGCGCAAGCGAAAAGCGACACGTGACACATGAAGAATAGACTCGTCCTCTTCCTTTTCTTGGTCTTGTTGGGTGGTGTTGCGTATTGGCTATGGGCGCGCAGTACACCTACCACGTTGGATCGACCGCTGAGTGATTTCGCTGTACAGGACACGAGCCGCGTTTCTCGCATCTTCATCACCGACCAGCAAGGCAGGCAGGTCGATCTGCAACGAACACGTGCGGGTTGGGTGCTGAACGATGTGTTCATGGCCAAACAGTACCAAGTGGAATTGCTGCTGAAGACCTTTGCCCGGGTGCAGGTGAAAAGCCCGGTACCAAAATCGTCCGAAGCCACGGCGTTGCGCCTGATGGGGGCTGCATCGAAGAAGGTGGAGATCTATGAAGGAGGGGCATCGCCGTCGAAGATCTGGATCGTGGGCCATGCGACCAGGGACAATTTCGGAACCTACATGTTGTTGGAAAAGCCTGGTGAAGGCCGAAGCAATGCGCCATTCATTATGGATATGCCGGGCTTCAACGGTGTATTGAACACGCGTTTCCACACCAGCACGGACAATTGGCGCAGCACGGAGCTGTTCAATTTCCCCGACTTGCGGGCCGTAGCCAAGGTTGAGGTGGTGAACCCCGCTGTGCCGACCAGCTCCTACAGGATCGATCAAGCTGCAGATGGGCGCGTTTCGCTTTTCAACGGCAAGGGCCAACTAGTTCCGTTCGATACCGTGCTGGTGAAGGGTGCCATGCTTCCCTTGACGGAGGTGAACTTCGAGGCGATCGAGCGAAAAATGTCACCCGCATCCCGTGATTCACTTCTTGCATTGGCCCCCAATTACATTCTCAAGCTTTCATTGCGGGATGGTGCAGAGCATACTGCCAAGATCTGGTTGATGCCGTATACCGGTGATGAACCTGCTTTCGGTCAACCCAAGCCGCTGCACGATGCCGTGCGCATGCGCGCCTTGGTGCAGGACACCTTGTTGGTGGTGATGCAACGGGAGAATTTGGAACGGATCCTTCAGCCGATCTCCGGATTCCAGTAGCAAAGTGGTCCGATCTGTGGATAAACGGCCTTTCGTGTTGATAACTGGACCTTTCCCCGCTGAAGTGCCCGGCTAACTTTGCGCGACTTCCAAAAAGAGAGACTTTCCGAATGAAATTCATCGTTTCAAGCAATGCACTGCTCAAGCAGTTGCAACTTCTTCAAGGTGTGTTGGCCAGCAGCAACACCCTCCAGATCCTGGACAATTTCCTGTTCGAGATCGATAACAAGCAATTGACGTTGACCGCCAGTGACCTGGAGACCACGATCACGGCAAGCCTCGCCGTAGAAGCCAAGGACAAGGGCAGTGTCGCCATACCGGCCCGCCAGTTGCTCGATATTTTGAAAGCCTTTCCGGAGCAGCCCCTCACCTTCAGCATCGACAACAAGCATTTCGGCGTGGAGATCAGCAGCGATCAGGGCAAATACAAAATGACCGGTTACAACGGAGCCGAATTCCCACGTAGCCCTGTATTGGAGGACGCCACCAAGCTGAGCATGCCCGCTGGGACGCTCGCCACCGCGATCAACAAGACCATCTTTGCCACTGGCAACGATGATCTGCGCCCTGTTATGAGCGGGATCTTCTTCGAAATGACCGATGAGGATATCCGTTTCGTGGCCACAGATGCGCACAAACTGGTCCGGTACAAGCGCACTGACATACAAGCACCGCGGACGGCCTCATTCATCGTACCAAAGAAGCCGCTGAACTTGTTGAAGAACTCCTTGGCTTCAACGAATGCGGATGTGAAGTTGGAGTTCACGGAGAACAACGCTTCCTTCACCTTTGACAACACCGTGCTCGTTTGCCGCTTGATCGACGGAAAGTATCCGAATTACGATGCGGTGATCCCGAAGACCAACCCGAACAAGTTGACGATCGATCGCCAGACCTTCCTGAGTTCCATCCGGAGGGTTTCCATCTTTGCGAACAAGACCACGCACCAAGTGCGCCTGCATATCAACGGCAGCCAACTGGTGATCAGTGCCGAAGATCTTGATTTCGCGAACGAAGCGAACGAGACCTTGACCTGCTCCTATGACGGGGAAGAGATCACGATCGGCTTCAATTCGCGTTTCCTGATGGACATGTTGAACAACATCGGCACCGAACATGTGGTATTGGAAATGAGCGCACCGAACCGTGCCGGGATCCTGCTTCCCGGTGAAGCCGGCGAGGAAGGCGAAGACGTGCTGATGCTCGTGATGCCTGTGATGTTGAACAATTGATCGGGGTTGATCGGCACGGTCTTCGTGAACTGAGGGATTATACCATTTGGACATTCAGATCAAATGAAAAGGATCGCCATTGCACTTGCTCTCTTCATTTCACTCACTGCGCATACCTGCAACGAAAACACGGCGGATGCTATTGGTGATACAAGCATGACCAAAGCCGCCTCATTGCTTGGAAGTAAATGGGTGCTTCAAACGGTGGAAGGCAACGTCATTAAAATGCCGGAGGGTATCGAAAAGCCTTGGGTCAAGTTGGTCAAGGAGGGTTCGAAGGTTGAAGGATCCGGTGGCTGCAACAACCTGTTCGGCGGATTTGAACTGGATGGTGATGCGATCAAGTTCCCGAATTTGGCAAGCACCAAGAAGTATTGCGAGGCGATCCAGCCAACCGAGAATGCATTCATGGGTGCACTGCGCAGCACGGACCATTTCAAGTTGGACGGATCAACACTGAAACTGTTCCAAGGGACCCGTGAATTGGTCGAGTTACAACCGGAATAAAGCGCGCGCTCCGCTTAAGAAGCCCCGCCACTATCCTTATTGGCGGGGTTTTCGTTTGTTGGGGTCCGAATGTTCCATGTATCTGTGGTGTGCCATTGTCCGGCCTTTAGCTGGGTTGAAGCATCGTTTGTCGCGTTGTCCCCTTCTAATTGCGGAGGTGCATTGACCTCGTCCTCGTCATCCTCGTCCCAATTAATGGGCTTAGGATCCTGCACGGCCGCAGGAATGTGCCGATAGAAGTAGGCCATGAGAACACCGGCGGCGGCTCCCCAGAAGTGGCTTTCCCAACTCACGCGTGGCACAATGGGAAAAATGCCCCATAGGAAACTGCCGTAGAGAAAG